>Ga0163111_10000953_pt1 | contig 17518 bp, 15 predicted proteins | sample CRUFie1St18metaG_FD_109645 | JGI IMG/M metagenome (GOLD analysis project Ga0163111, IMG submission 109645) | Marine microbial communities from the Costa Rica Dome - CRUD Field 142mm St18 metaG | ecosystem: Environmental > Aquatic > Marine > Oceanic > Photic zone | place: Costa Rica: the Eastern...
AACAACTGCAGCACCTGTAACAACAACAGCAGCACCTGTAACAACAACAGCAGCACCTGTAACAACAACAGCAGCACCTGTAACAACAACAGCAGCACCTGTAACAACAACAGCAGCACCTGTAACAACAACAGCAGCATCCGAAACAACGGCAGAAGATTCGTCAACAGACTCAACAGATTCTTCTGGTGTTGTTGTAACTGGATCTGTTAATGTTGGTGATGAACAAGTAGCAGAAGGTACTGTTCAATTTGATAATGGTAATGATATGTCAAACTCCATGCAAAATTTATTAGGCAGTTTTGGAAATATGATAGCTGATATGGAAAAAAATTAGAAAGAATGTATTTTAGGTTTAATAATTTAAAAAAAGTAATTATTTTTAATTATTAATTGTATAATGGATTATCTAAAAAATATAAACTTTTATGGGATATATAATAATATTTCAGATTATGTTAGTTATATGTTTTCATCTAAAAAACAATTTAAAAAAGAAGACTTAGAAGAAACAGTAACCAAACTACAATCTATAAGAGAAAATATAGATAATAGAATTATCAGTATAGATAAGAATATAGATATTTTTTTAAAAAAAGCAAAAGATATTATAAAAACAAATAAGAAAGGTGCATTATATAATTTAAAACTTAAAAAAAGATATATGATGGAAAGAGATAAATTATATGCAATGAGTTTTAATATTGAAGCTCAAATATTTTCTATAGAGTCATTTGCATTAATTGTACAAACTGCAGATACATTAAAAAGTACTTCAATTCATATGAATAAAATGAATAATCACATAGATATGGATAAAATAGAAAACACAATGGATGAAATACAAGAACAAAAAGAAATTAATAATGATTTACAAAATATTATTTCAGAATCAATGTCTATGAATATTGATGAAGATGAATTAATGGAAGAACTTGTTAATTTAGAAAAAGAAGAAAATAATATTTGTTTAGAAAATGTTAATAAAAAACCACCTTCTAATGATAATGAAATATTATTAAATAAATTACCAATTGCCCCCAGTGGAGAATTAAAAGATAAAAAAACAGAAGAAAAAGAATTAATTCCTGTGTTAAATTAATATATTTTAATATAATTTATTTAAATATATTTATGGAATATAAATTAAATAATGATATAGATGATATATCAAATTTAATTAATAATTCTGAAGATGATTTAGAAATTATAATATTAAATGATATTTTAAAACATAGAATAAAAAAATTAGCACAAATTAATAAACTAAAAAAAAATGTTAATAAAATAAAATTAAAACATAAAGTAGATAATATATTAGATACTTTTATAAAAGTGAACGAGGATGATAAACATAATCAGAATATAATTTTACAAAATGAAAAAGAGAAAGAAATAAAAATCAAACAAGATAAAAATTATAATAAAATTATTGATCCTAAATTTGAAAATGAACTGAAAAATGATTTTTCAAATAATAAATTAATGGAAAGAATGAATAGTGAATTATATAATTTTAATAAAACTAAAAAAAATAATATTATATTAGAACCATTTTCAAAAGAATTATCTGATGAATATAGTAATATAAATAATTTTGAAAATTATACAATTCCTAAAAATGATTTTACAACAAATAGATTATTAAAAAAAAATTAGTAAATAATTTATAATATTATTAAATGAATCTGTATCAATAAATATTTCTTTCTTTAATAAAACAAGTTTTAAATAATAAATCTGATTTACAATTTCATATTCTTTTTTAAATAAATTATTTAATATATTTTTTGTATATATATCTACATTATTATTAAATTTAAATATAAAATCCTCACAATTATATCCAAATATATCTCTATTATGATGTATTAAATTTCTAAGAGATACTTGTCTATAAAATGTATCATTTAATACAGTATCATTCCATTTTAATAATAAACTTATATAATTATTTTTTTTTTGATAGACAATCACTTGATTATCTAATATATATAATTCATTATTAAATTGTACTTTATTTATTGAATTCCTAAAAAACTTTAATTTATAATTTTTATTTTTAATATTTGATAAATTATCAATAAAATTATTATGAATAATTCTATTGGATAGAAGATATCTATAAAATGAATAATTACAATCATTAATACAATCGTTACATGTAATCCATCCATTTATATATACAAGAGAAATACAGATTTCTTTTACATCTTGACAAATATTATTACATAATGTACATTTGTTCATAATACTGAAAGTTAATCTATATGGGTCATAATATTTTAATTTTAATTTATTTCTTATTAAAATTGATGTATTATTTAGTGTATATAATTCAGATTTATTTAAAAAATTATTTATATATGGTAATATATTTATGAACATAATATTAATAATATATTTTAGTATTAATATTTAAATAAATTATAAAATTTAAATTTATACCACCAATCTATAATCTACTGATCTCCCACTTTGCATACTTTTACGAATTATTCTTACAATATTACCTTTTGATAAATTTAAATATTTAACTACAGGGTCGGAATATAATAGTTGTTTCATTTTTAATAAATTTACATTATAATCATTTTTAAAATTATCAATTTCTTCTTTATTTAATACTTCATAATCGGGTGCACAATGATGACTTTGTAGATCTATCATAAAAAATTTTTCTTCAAAAGCTTCAATATTATTTAAATTATTAAATAATTCATAAGCTTTATCTGAAATTGATAAAAATATACATATTTTGTAAGATTTATTAAAATTTTTTATAAAGTCATTAACCACTGGTGTATTATTAATACTATTTATTTTTGTATTAAAAAATGTTATAATGATTTCATCATTTATAAAGTTTTCTTTCGAAGGTAATTCATTATCTAGTTTTAATTTATATATATTATCAATACTTTTTTTCTTTATAAAATTATCTATTTTATCTTGGTTCCATTTTTCTTTATCTAAATATTTTCTATATATACACATTTTAATAATATTTGTTAATACTATTTTTCTAATATTTTCAGTATTTAATAAAATTAAATTTTGTTTTATTTCGGATGCCATTATATTATTTCTATTTATAAAATATCTTTTATATAATTAAATTATATTTAAATCAATTTTTATATAAAAATTGATTTAAATAGTATTATTATTATAAACCAAAATAATTTTAACTAAAGTTTATATTCTTAATTATGGATATAATTAGGAAAGAATTATTAAAAAATAAAGATCCTTGTATGAATTATGTTGGAATTGGAAGTGCAATTAATATTTATACAAAAAAAGAGGATGAAACGTTAGACATTGAACCAAAAAATAATCATGAAAATCCAATTTGTATACAAAATATAAAAAATAATTTTCCATTTATAAAAATTCAAAGTGTTTTATTTGACCCTGGTATAAAAAATTATCCAATAATTATTCAAAAAAAATTAAATAAACTTGATGAAAATTGGATTAATTCATATCATGATACTAATTTTGATATTTTTGTAAACGAATTGCTTGGACATAAAATATTTGTTATTAGATTAAATATATTTTATGGTAAGAATATTAAAAATAATTATAAATTTTTTGATATAAATGATTTTTTAGAATTTATGATTGAGTATTCAATAAAAACTTTTGGATGTTTTATATTTAATGATTATACCGGATATAATTTTTACAAATATAGTTTATATATTTACAATAAATATAAAAGTCATCTCAATAGAATTATTATAGGTATTGGATTTCAAACAGATTCTGGATGTTTTCCACCTTTAGATCAAGATCATTGTCAGATATCGGCAGAATATAATTTAGATTATGGTATTACATTATTTAATCCTTATTTAATTGATAGTCCTGAATTATATACATATTATTTTGAGAAATCAAAGTTAAAAGATAATTTTAATAATACTATTATTAATGCACAACTAATAAATTATATTAAATATTGGAAATCAATAATTATAAATATATTATTTCCTGCATATAGATTATGTTTACTTTTTGAAAAAGGAGAAGATGTTAAACTAAATTTTAAAAACTATATTGAAATAATTGATGACTATTTTCAAATTGAGAGAAGTAAATATAATTTACAAGGAATACAAGAATTAATAATTATTAATATTGAAAAATTATTAAGCTATATGAATTTAAAAAAATATAAAGAAAATATAGTTAATATTATAATAAATGATAAAGATCCATATATAGTAACTAATAATATAAATATATTTTTATCATTATTAATTGATGATTATTGTATGTAACAATATTTAATGCATTTACAACATATATTTTTATTTTTAATTTTATTATTATTTATTAATAATAACAATTCATTATGTAAATAAAATTGATGTTTGATATATCTTATTTTTAATTTTAATATATATTTATGAATAAAATTATAAAAAAAATCATCATTTCTATCTAGTATTTCCCAATCTTTTATATTATCCATTATAATTAATAATTATGAAAAAAAGAAAATGAATTATCTTGCATATTATTATAATTTGCAAAACTATTATATATATTTATTTTTTTATTATATTTTATTACAGTACCATCTATATATTCCTCATTATTTTTACAAAATAAAATTGGTATTCCATCAACAATATATTTACGACAATTTGCACAATAATTTTTACCTACTGATTGTATTTCATATTTCATTCCATAAAAACCATCATTTTTAATTTTTAACCTAATCTCTGATAATTTATATTTTTTTATATTACTTTTTATGTAATGTTTTGCACTTGGTGAAATTTTAATAATCTTATCCATAATTTAAAAAATTGATGTATATATACTTAATTATAAATGATTTATATATAAATAGTTTTAAAATCAATTATTATGGCAAAAATATTTGTTATAGTAGAATCACCAGGAAAGATTAAAAAAATAGAAAATATTTTAAAAAAATTATATCCGCAAAATGATTTTATTGTAAGTGCTTCAGTCGGTCACATTATAGATTTAGATAAAAAAAATTTATCTATTGATATTGAAAATAATTTTAATCCAACTTATGTTCCTATGGACAGTAAAAAAAAATTAGTTATTAAAAATCTAAAAACACAATATAAATCATGTGATGATATTTTATTAGCAACAGATGAAGATAGAGAAGGAGAAATGATTGCTTGGAGTATTTCTGAATGTTTAAATTTAAATAATCCTAAAAGAATCATTTTTAATTCTATTACTGAAAATGAATTAAAAAATGCTGTTGATAATCCAACAAAAATAAATGAAAATATGGTAAATGCGCAAAAAACTAGAAGAATTTTAGATAGATTATTAGGATATAAAATATCTCCAATTTTATGGAAGTCAGCCAATCAATCATTATCTGCAGGTCGAGTTCAATCAATTGTTGTAAAACTAATCATTGATAAAGAAAATGAAATTACTAATTTCTTAGAAAATAAAATTAAAAGTTTTTACAGGATTAAATCTGATTTAGAATATAAATTAGAAATTATTAATTGTAATCTTGTTGATAAAAATCAAACAACAAAAAAAATATTAATAGATAATTATGAGGAGACTTTAAAAATTATGAATTTATTAGTTAAATCAAAGTATAAAGTTATCGATATAAGCAAAAAAGATAAAACAAGAAATCCATCACCTCCATTTACTACTTCAACCTTACAACAAGAAGCATCGAGGAAATTAGGATATTCTGTTAAAAAAACAATGAGTTGTGCACAAAAATTATATGAACAAGGTTATATTACGTATATGAGAACTGATTCAATAAATTTATCTAAAGAAGCTATTGGTAAAATATCAAAGTTTGTTAACAAAGAATATGGAAAGAAATATTTAAAAATTAGAAATTTTAAATCTAAATCAAAAAATACTCAAGAAGCACATGAAGCAATTCGTCCATCAAATATAGATACTAGAGGTGTTAAAATTGTTGGAAAAATTACAAATGCCGAATCTAGATTATATAATTTAATTTGGAAAAGATCTGTTGCTTCTCAAATGAGTGCTGCAATATTTAATAATACTACTATATTAATAGAATCTGATAAATTGAAAAAGAAGAAAATAGATTATTTATTCAGTTCAGAAATGGATGAATTAGTTTTTGATGGATTTTTGGCTGTTTATAATTACAAAGAGAATGAAGACGATGATGATAAGGATGAAGATAATATTATTAAAAAATTACCAAAAATTAATGATAAATTAACATTAGATAAATTATATGGTAACAATGAATATAATAATCCTCCTCCGAGATACAATGAGGCTTCACTAGTTAATAAATTAGATCCTAAAAATTTAAATATAGGTAGACCATCGACATATGCGACAATTATTGATAAAATTCAAGACAAAAAATATGTTATTAAAGAAGATAAAGAAGGTATATCTAAAAATATTAAAAATATTATTTGGGAGAGTAAAAATTGTGAATTTAAAATTCAAGAAAAAGAAATATTTTTATGTAAAGAAAAAAATAAACTGGTTCCTACAGAAATGGGTAAATTAATAACTAAATTCCTAATTGATAATTTTCCAGATATTATGGAATATGAATTTACTTCAAATATAGAAGATGAATTAGATAAAATTGCAGAAGGGAATAAAATTTGGTTTAATGTTTTATCAGATTTTTATAAAAAATTCGAACCATTACTTGATATTGCAAAAAATAAAAATATTAATATTTTAGATGAAAATCAAAAAGAATTAGGAATTCATCCTACTACAAATAACCCAATATATGTAACTGTAAGTAAATATGGTGCAGTTGTTAAAATGAAAGATGGAAAATCATCTAAATTTATATATGCACCTATAAAAAAACCATTAACTTTAAAAAATATCAAATTTGAAGATGCATTAAAATTATTAGAATATCCTAAAAATTTAGGAAAAATTGGAAATAGTAATGTTATTTTGTGTAAAGGTCAATATGGATTATATATCAAAATGGGAACCAATACATATTCATTAGCTAAAGAAGATATTAATGAGGCTGATATTAATATTGATTATGTTAAAGAAATTGTTAAAAAAGAAAATGAAAAATTCTTATGGAATGATGAAGATGAATATTCTAAATTTAATATACTAAAAGGTCCATATGGATTATATGTTAATATTAAAAGTAAAAAGGGGAAACAAAAACCTAAAAATGTAAGCTTGTCTGATGATTTAGATTTAAAAAAATTAAAGCTAGATGAATTGAAAGAAATTATTAAAAAGAAAAGTATAACATTTAATAAATATAAAAAAAAATAATTTATTCTTTTTTTTTAATATATATTATTACGGACTATGTTAACTTTTGCAGTAGGTTTGGGAAATCCTTCTGGAAAATTACAACATTTTAGATCAGATTTAATTTTAATTGTTTTATCTAAGTCTTCGGGATCTTGTGAATACATGATGCGAATACCACATGCATATTTATTTGGTTCACAATTATGCTCAGTATACCCTTTCTTCTTATTTGATTCATTTAAAACTGAATTTCTTTCAGTATCTAAGAGCCATTTAGGTTCTCCAGTTTTATAAGAATCACTCCAAAGTTCATTATTTTTATATATTTTATTATCTTCACCAACTGCTAATACGTGTTTTCTATTAGAAATTACATCATTTTCTCTATTTTGTAAAATAAAATTTTTAGCATAAACTTCTTTATCAGACTCAATAGTACCCACTGCTGAAATATGTGCTTTAGATTCTAATCCTTCTTCTGCTATAATATGATCCATCGAATAAATATTTTTGTCAGATTTTATATCACCAAAGGCATATATTCCTTTTTTTGTCCATATATCGTATGGATATTCTTCATAATTCACGTTACTTACAGTTATATTTCCTGCGGTTATTAATCCTTTTGTAGATATATTACCATCAATATTGTTTAAATTACCACTAATATTTACACCTTCTGGAGTTTCTATAATCTTTGTACCCTTGTCTACTTTTTTCGATATCAAATATAAATTTACTATAAAAAATACTAGAGTTAAAAATAAAGCTGAAATTCCTATTATATTCATATATATATATATATTATATTAAAAATATAATTAATTAATATAAATATATGGTAAAAAAAATAAAATGTGCATTTTGTAAAAAAAAGGTAAATTTAATAAATGTAAAATGCAAATGTTGTGAAAAAATATTTTGTTTAGAACATAAATATCCAGATTCACATAAATGTGAATTTGAAAATAAACTCATTAAAGAAAATAAAGAAAAATTAACAAAAGAAAATCCAATAATTAAAAATAAAATTATTGATAAAATATAAAAAAAATTAATATATTAAGTTGAAACATTAATAGTATCAATACTTTTATCGGAATTTATTATTTCCATTTCATTATTTACTAATTCGTGAATATACCATTTTTCTATTTTACCGCCTGGAATTTCTCTTTCTATATATAATGGTATTTTCTTTGTTTCTAATTCTAATTTTGCTATTTCTTTAGGGTGTAAATGATCAACATTCTTAATAGTTGAAATACTACCTGATGCTAATTGTTTAGCTCTATCTGCAATTAATCTAACTTTTTCCATTTTAAATAATTTCGGTTTAGAAATTCTATCTTTTGGATCAATATATATTTTTTTTTCCTTATTATCATCATCTATATTTAATAAAATATTAGAATTTATTTCAGTATTATTTTGATCTTCTTCATCATTATCTTCATCTCCATCAAAATCATCATTGGAATTATCATCATCTTCAAAGTCATCATCTTCATCTTCTTCATCTTCATAATCAATAGTTTCCTCATTTTCTTCTTCATCATCCTCTTCACTATCTTTATTAGTAGTTTGATTCTTATTAGGTTTTTTACTACTTTCTATATCTGAATAATCATCATTATCAGAACTGTCAATTTCAGTTTCTGTTTCTGTTTCATTAGCTTTTTTTTTTATATCCATTATATATTAGGTAATATAATTATATTCTATTTTTTTTAAGTGTATTATTTTATATAATCAATTTTTATAATCTCCATACTTCAGTGCATACAGAACATACATACCATGTAACTGTTGAATTATTTTCTCTAATAAAAATAGCTTCTTTTTGAAAACCATTATGAGTTTTACATTTTGTATTTTTACAAATATAATTAGTTGTTCTAGGATATATCGAAGAGTTTAATCTATTCTTATATTTTTCTTTGTAAATTATTTCTGATACATTATTTGTATTTACTTTTGAAACTAATAGTTCTCCATTATTTATAGGCTTGCTATAAAAACAATTTTTACAAACATAATAAGCTTTGATATTATCTTCTTCATTTTCTTTTAATTCAACAAGTTCTAATATTTTTTTCTTTATTCTAATTTTATTTTTATTTGGCATATCTTTTAATTTTTGTAAGTTTTGTAATTGTACCAAATCAATATTATCCAAAATATTAGGAGTAATATCTATATTTTTATCAAGTTTATCAATTATATCATCATAATTCAGTGATTCTATAGAATCAGATAATTCAGATGGAGTAGTGTCATTTGATATTTGTTTGAAATCAGATTTACTAATTTCCAATATATTATTACAATTTTTACAAAACATTATTATAATACTAATAAATATTTATTTATATAAATAAATTATTTTTTTAATCAATTTTTTTTATATTAATATTTATATTCCAAAATTTAATTCGTAATAAATGTTATTTGTAAATATTTTTTATGAATAATTACTAATTAATAAAGTATTTATATATTAAATTTTGTTAAAATATATATTGAAATATATATATTTAAAAATTTTAAAAAGAAATACATTAAAAAAAATTGAAATAATTTTTAATAAAAAATATTTAAAATTCTCTTTATATATATAAGATAATGTCCTTAAAATATTTAGATGAATATAATAATTTTCTCCAAGAGCATAGAATAAATAAAAATGATAGTACTACAGAAATTACCCATACAATGATGGGTGGAATTTGGGGTAAATATCATATTTCAGGCTTAGATTATGAAAAGTTTTTAAAATTATATAAACATATATTCCAAAGTAATCAGCAATACATTGTTGAAAGACCTTTAATAACGTCATATCTTTTTCTAGATATAGATTGGCATTTTTCTAATATACATTCTAAAAGACAATATAAACAAAAACATGTATTAAAAATTATAAAAGAAACTAATAATATTTTATTAAAAACTTTTAATACTGATAAAAAATTATTAACATGTTTTTTACATGAAAAAAATAATCCAACACTTCAAAAGAATGAATATAAAGATGGATTTCATATATTTTATCCTGATATTCCCTTAAAATTTAATCATAGATATTATATAATTGATAAATTGAAAGAAAAAATTGTGGAAAAAAAAATATTCAGAGATATACCATTTACTAATAAAATTGATGATGTAGTTGATTCGAGTATTGTTATTAGAAATGGAACACTTATGTATAATTCTTGTAAGGAAAATAAACAACCTTATAAAGTTACAAAAATATATGATTCCGAATATAATTCTATAAATCTAAAAGAATATTCCGATACTGATATTGTTAATTTAATGTCATGTAGAAGATTTTTGGAAGATGATTCTTTGGAATTTAATGAAAATTTATCAGAAGATGATATTCAAAATATTAATAATAAAATTACTAAATATTTATCTTCAAGAGAAAAAAAATTATTGAATATTAATAAAAGTGAAAGTATTCCTGAACAACCAAGTAAAAATAATAATCATAGAAAACAAAATCACGAAATATCAGAAAATATATTTAATCAAGAACCTACTATTGTTCCTGAGGAATTTGATTGTAGTGAAAATATAAATGATATTAATATTGCTAAAAAATTAGTTAGTATTATGAGTACAAGAAGAGCATCTGAATATAATTTATGGTTAAATGTTGGTTTTGCTTTACATAATACAAGTAGTTCATTATTTAGCACATTCATAGAATTTTCAAAAAAATGTAATGATAAATTTGATTTTGAATCTTGTAAAAGAGTTTGGGATAAAGCAAATGATGAAATATCTTATACTATTTCTGCTTTATATAGATGGGCAAATGAAGATAATCCAGAATTATATAAAAAGATTATTCAAAGTATTTTAAATCCATTAATAAAAACTGCAATTTCAGGTACACAAGACGATATTGCAAACGTAGTATATCAAATGTATAGAAATGATTATAAATGTATTTCTATTAAAAATGATATATGGTTTGAATTTAAAGATAATAGATGGACAGAAATAGAATCAGGATTCACTCTCATGAGAAAGATGACAAATGATGTAGCAAGAGAATTTATGAAATATCATTCTCTACTTGCAAAACAGAATGTAGAAGAAGAAGGAATTGATCGTGATGCCAATTTAGCAAAAATTAATAAAATGATTAAAATTCATAATCAATTGAAAACAACAAGTTTCTTAAATTCTGTTAAATCATTGTGTGCTATTAAATTTTATGATAGTAAATTTCAAGAAAAACTAGATGATAATAAATACTTATTTGCTTTTGATAATGGTGTTCTAGATGTAAAATCTTTAACATTTAGAAAAGGATTACCTGATGATTATATTACTTTTAGCGCTGGATATAATTATAATGATTCTTATACTGGCGAAGAACCAGTATTTGAAGAAATTAATAGATATTTTGAAGAAATCCAAACAGATTCAGAAATGAAAAATTATTTATTAGGATTTATTGCATCATGTATAAGAGGAGTACCTGATCAACATTTTCATTTTTGGACAGGTTGTGGTTCAAATGGTAAATCTACAACAATAGATTTGGTAAAAGGATTATTGGGTGATTATTTTGGAATTCTTCCTATAACAATTTTAACAAGAAAAAGACAAAACTCATCTGGACCAACTCCAGAATTATCAGATAAAAATGGTAAAAGATTATTAGTGTTACAAGAACCTGAACATACTGATGTAATTTATGTGGGTCAAATGAAAGAATTGACAGGCACAGATACTATTTATACTCGAGGAATGTATGAAAAAAAAGGTTATGAATACATACCACAATTTAAAATGGTCATGCCTTGTAATAATTTACCAGCTGTTCCTGCAAGAGATAAAGGTACTTGGAGACGTTTTAGAGCTTGTCCATGGAAAACAGAGTTTGTAGACGGTGTTCCAGATAAAAAATTAAATCAGTTTAGAAAGGATAGATCATTAACTGAAAAATTTAAAAAATGGTATTCTCCTTTGATGTGGTTATTGGTTAATAAATATTTTAAAGATTTACAAGAAAATAAATATGTACTTTATGAACCAGATCCAGTAACAGAATGTACCCGGAACTACCAAAAAGATTCTGATGTATATCTTGAATTTATTGATGAATATATTGAAGAAACTAATAATGATGAAGATATTGAATCAATAAATCTTGTTTACAGTATGTTTAGTAAATGGTATCTTGAAGCGAATTCTGAAAAGAGTCCCTCTAAAAAAGAATTTATGAACTATATTACTTCACATACTAAAATTAAATATACAAAACGTGAATTACTAGCTATTAAAATGATAGCATATTAATTTTTTTATTAATAATTATATATATTATATGAAATATATATATTTAATAAATATAAAAAATAATAAATTTGAAAAAATTAAAAATATAAATATAATAAATAATTTGTATTTTCTTTCTCATAGATTACCTACAAATGAAGAAATAAAAAAAAATAAAGATGCATTAGATTTTTATAAAAAAAATTCAATAGAAGAATTAAAAAAAAATATATGTAATTCTTCAGATGTTATACCTTTATTCAATATATACCATACTAATTTATATTTAATAAAAAAAGAAAACATTTATTTTAGAGTAAATTATAATTCATATAGATTTTTATCAAAAAGTATTATAGATTTTATAAAAGAAAAATATAATAAATTTATAAATTCTATTGATAAATATGATGAGGTAATTAAAAGAAAAATTAAAAAATTAGATTTAATTTTAAAATTTATAAAACAATTAGATATGGAAGAATTAGAAAAATTATACTTTAAATATTATTATACATACTCTCCAAATACAACAGATATTATTAATTGTAAAAAACCATCTTTTATAAATGTATTTAGTCATTTAAAACCTTATTACTCGAGGAATGAATTAATTAATTTGTCAAAAAATATGAATTTGAAACTTGAAGGTAATATAAATAATCCTGATAATATTGATGAATTATGTAAATTAGTCACCGACAATGATATTAATAGTAATATTTTATTGTCTCATCAAACACATGTAATTAAAAATGATTTTACCAGTTTAATAAAATATTATACTATTCAAGGAAGTTTTTATATTAATCAATATATGAGAAATTTAACAAATTATAAAACAAAAAATATATTTTTAGAAAAAAATATTAAATTTATTTGGAATGGTATTTTAAATTCTCCATCATTTGATAAAGATTATTATATTTATAGATTTATTAAAACAGACTACTTTATAAAAAATTTAGAAATTGGTGATATATATGTAGAAGAGGGTTTTTTAAGTACAACTAGAGATCCTTTTTATAGACCAACTGATTTTGATTTTGGAACTATTTTAATTAAAATTAAAATACCAAAAAATATAAAAGGAGTTGCATTATGTATAGAAACCCTTTCACATTTTCCAGATGAGCAAGAAATAATTTTTCCACCAAAATCAAACTTCAAGTTAATATCAAGAAATAAAAATCTTAAATATTATCACACTAATCCAGTATTTAATGAAAAAATTAAAACAAAATATGAATTTGAATGGATTAAAAATGATGTAATATCTTTTAATAAAAATAAAGAAATTTTAGAAAAAAATAATGTATCAATTGATTTTTTAAAAATTCCAAAAATTAATACATTTAGTTTAGAAGAAAAAATAAAAATTTTTACTAATAAATATTTAAATTCAATGAATGGATTTAATGTTGATATCGGTAATAAACAATTTTATTTAATTGGTGAATGGTTTGATAGTAGTAATGTTTATAAAAAATTTTATGCATTAGAAACTACTAATGGGTACAGTATTTATACAATATATGAAAAAAATATTTTATTTATGATTGAATTGGCAGAAATTGGGGATGAAATTAAAATGAGTGTTAATTATTATTTAAGATATACAAATATTATGAGAAAAGATATTATTAAAGAAGTTGATTTTATTACATTCTTATGTAAAATTGCTTATTTTTTTAATATATCAAATATAATTATATATTCAGATTTTATTTCATGTGATGATTTTTATTTAAAGAATAATAGTAAACAGAGATCTATTTCAAGTAATCTAAATGATAATAATAAAGAAAATAATTTTGATGAAATTACAACCAAAGTTTATTATGGTTCATATTATTCTTATGATATAAATAAATATTTAGTAGAAAATAAAAAGAGATTTGTAAATAAAAATTTTAATAAAATAGAAATTAGGGAATTATTTAATTATTCTGAATTAGATAAACTAAAAAAAATAAAACCAGATACAATTTTAAATAAAAAAGATAATGATGAATTATATCAAATATATCATAGAAATTATTCAAAAACTAATAAAAATAATAATTTATCAGATTTTTATTTATGGATAATTAAAAATTATTGTTATTTAACCAATATATTAATTAATAAAATGAAAAGAATATTTATTATTAATAATCCTTTTGAAAATTTATTTTATTCAATAAATCCATATATATATTTATACAATAAAAAACTAATTAATTATATTCCTTCAATATCAAATGAAATAAATAATAATAATATTAAATTAATTTATAATGGTGATCAAAATAATTTTGTAAGATAAAATATTTATTTTTTTTTATTTCTCCACTTTATAATTACAATTATTATTAATAAAACTAGTAATCCAAACAACATAACATTATTATTTGTATTGTTATTAATATATTCATCTTCTTTAATCATGTTTATATTTGATGAAAAGTTTTCATTTTTATGTTTTAATTTTTTATTTTTAACAATATTTTTATCATTATACCAAGGATTATTAAATGTTTTTAAAATAAGATTTTTTCCTTTTATTGGTATCCATTTATTAGAATTATTATTACTACAATTAATAATTTTGATTTTATTATTTTCAAAACTTACACATTTATTTTTCTTTTTATCTAGAATTGAAATAAATTTATCGTTTATTTTATTCCATCTTTGAGTAACTAAATTTTCACATTTTTTTAATGTTACAGTATCTCCATATGTTGCACATAAATCATTTATAATTAAATTTTTATTTTTATATTTAAAACTTGTATTATTATTTTTAATAATATTATTTTCATCAAAATTTAATAATTTATTTTTTATAAAAATAAAAACTCCATCATCTTTATGATTTAATACATTAAATTCATTACCTGAAATAATATTATTATCTAATATATTCATATTAACTAGATATGAATTGGGTATTATTGGAATATTATAAATAGGTGGTATTTTGGATTTTGTAGTAACTACTCCAAAAGAACGCGATACTAAATTTTTTCTTTTAATTACTGCTTTCCAAAAATAGTAACTATTTATCCTTCCAATATATTTATATTTATTTGATGTTGTAATAAAATTTTTATTTGCTAGAATTATTTTATCAAACTTTTCATTATTTTGTATACAATAATCACCTACAGGTATGAAATTATTTAAATTTATTTTTATATTATAATTTTTAATAATATTATTATATCTATTAACATTTAATCTATATACTTTAAAATTATCTATTTCTCCAATAATGTCACATATTTCTACTAATTTATTATAGTTAAAAATTATAAATGTAGTATTATTATTTATGGATGATTTATTTAGACTAAATATTTTAATCATTTTATATATTAAATTATTAATTTATTTTTATTTTTAATACGTATTAAAAAAATAATTATAATTAAAAATAATTATTTTTATATTACAATTTATTTAAAATTTTCTTTCATCTTATTCTTCTTCTTCTTCTTCATCATCTTTTCTTTCCTCTTCTCCTCCTTCATCATCTCTTGTATAATAATTTTCTAAATCCTTTTGTAAATCACTTCCAAGAGCATTACTTATAGATAATTGTCTTAACATACTTGGATATAGTTTAATAGATCGTTGACGTACTAATTGAACTCTATCTCGTTCATTAACTGATCTACATATTCTAATAAAATAAACAATTGGGTTATTTTTTGTACCAATAGGTAAATTTCGTAATATATCACTTAATAAACTACATTTTTTATTATATTTAGCACAGATTTCATCTCCATCATATATTATTTTTTTTTCTTCTGAAAATTTAGCTTGTTCTTCCATCATTTTAACTATATCTCCTACAATTTCAAATGGATACGAAGCTATATTATTTGGCATATATGATCCACTAAAACATTTTTTAAAAATTTCTTCTTTATCGGCTGTTGTATTAAATAATTTTAAAAATTCATTAAATAAAGATGTGTTCGGAAGATTATATATACCAGTTTTAGAATAAGCTTTTCCACTTGTGCTTTCATATTCAGGGTCCCAATAAACAAACTGATTAGATATTGTTTTACTAGGAGTTCCTCCTTCATAAATACTAAAATAACAATTTTTTTTATCTGTATCAGTATCAGAAATTTTCTTACTATTAATTATATCACAAGATGGACATGATGTTAATTTATTACATATTGAGCAAATATTATAATTAATACCCTGTGTATTGTCTTTTGATGAAAATAATATAGAAGGATTAATATTACGTTCTATTGGAGAATTTTGAATACAATCCTTAAATATAATATTTTTATCATCAAATACATTAAAAAATAATTTATCAATTGAGGTAAAAACTTTTTCACTTGATTGTGTAAACATTACAACTTTCATTCCAACAGGTATTTCAAAATTATGAATTGGTAAATTATATGAATTTAAAGTACCATGACCAAATATTACATTATATCCAATTGGTTTATCTTTAATCATATATTTTAACTCGGTGTTTGTAAGGCTTTTTGTATCATCAAAATTAATAGTTTCATTTAATTTATTAATTATATTTATTCTTTCTTCATAAACTTTTAGCAAGTCCAAATCCTGGGTTACATGATCAAATTCTAAAATTTTATCTGGTAATAGTGTATATTTATATAAATATTCAAAATATTTATCTAGACTCTCAATATTATAAATTGGTTCTATTATTGGTTTATTATTTCCACAGGCTTCACAATTTTTATTCAAATTGCTATTTTCAGTTGTACAATGTGTACATACCCAAGTTGTTAAAATTACAGGTAATCCTGGTTGTGGTGGTTGTACTGGTTGTTGTGGTGGTAGTGGTTGCGGTGGTTGTACTGGTTGTTGTGGTGGTAGTGGTTGCGGTGGTTGTACTGGTTGTTGTGGTGGTAGTGGTTGCGGTGGTTGTACTGGT
>Ga0163111_10000956_pt1 | contig 17493 bp, 18 predicted proteins | sample CRUFie1St18metaG_FD_109645 | JGI IMG/M metagenome (GOLD analysis project Ga0163111, IMG submission 109645) | Marine microbial communities from the Costa Rica Dome - CRUD Field 142mm St18 metaG | ecosystem: Environmental > Aquatic > Marine > Oceanic > Photic zone | place: Costa Rica: the Eastern...
AAAACACCAAAAGAACCCAAAACACCAAAAGAACCCAAAACACCAAAAGAACCCAAAACACCAAAAGAACCCAAAACACCAAAAGAACCCAAAACACCAAAAGAACCCAAAACACCAAAAGAATCTAATTAAATATGCTAATGAAAAAGATTAAATTATAAATCTTCGAATAAATCCTATAATACCATCAATAATGAAAAGTTGAAAACATAATTAGATTTTTTAATTATATTAAAATATATTTAAAATTATATTATTATCAATATAATAATATAATTTTAAATAAATGTCATTCTTATATCTACCCAAAATTAATAATAACAATATAGAGATAAAATTAAAATTTAAAGATAAAAATTCTAATAGTGATAATATATACATATCAAAATCATTACATCTTTGTTTAAATGATATAAAAAAAAATATAAAAAACTATATAGATGACTGGGATACATTTAAAAAATATACTAATACATATGAATATATACATACATCAGTAACTAATAAAAAAATGCCAATTTGTAAATATAAACCATTATCTAGATCATTTTTTAAAATGATAGAAATGATAAATATATTTGATTTATTAACTGAAAAAAATTCAATAAATTCAATGCATTTAGCAGAAGGACCTGGTGGATTTATAGAAGCTTTTTGTAATAGTAGAAATAATTATGAAGATAACTATTATGGTATAACATTAATTTCTAATGATACTAATGTTCCATCTTGGAAATCAAGTCAACATTATTTATCAAATAATAAAAATATATATATTGAATATGGTAAAGATAATGATGGTAATTTATTCAGTTATAATAATTTTTTATCTATTTTATCAAAATATGGCAAATCAATGAATTATATAACAGCAGATGGAGGATTTGATTTTTCAATAGATTTTAATAAACAAGAAGAAATATCAACAAAATTAATTGTTACACAAATTTTATATGCTATTGTTTTACAAAAATCAAAAGGAACATTTATATTAAAAATTTTTGATACTTTTACTAAAATAATATTAGAAAGTATATACTTATTATCATGTTTGTACAAATCAATACATATTTACAAACCCAATACAAGTAGATTAGCTAATTCTGAAAAATATTTGATATGTAAAGATTATACTGAAAATGAAAATGTAAGAAATTATATTATAAAAAATTTTTCAAATATAATAGATAATATAAATGATTTAGACTCATTGATCAATGTATCTATACCAAAATATTATATCTCAAAATTTGAAGAAATAAATATAACATATGGATATCAACAAATTGAAAATATAAAAAATACTATAAATTTGATAAATGAAAAAAATTCTAGTAAAACTTTAGAAAATGTAAATAACAAAATAAATATTTTGATTAGTAATAATATAATTAAATCTATTAATTGGTGTAATAAACATAAGTTACCTGTAAATAAAATATATTTAGAAAACAATTATAAATTATAAATTACAATCCAATTTATTGTTAATCAAATACATTGTATTCGGGAAATGCTCTATTCAACGCTGATACTACATTCTTAAGGTCATTTTGTGCTTCACCATTTTTGAAGCGCTCTTGCATGTATTCTTCCATGCGTTGTTCATAAGGAATTTTTCGCATATTAGCCAATTCGGTCTTATCCTTAAAATGCTGTTCCGCACAATCTACATGATAGTCATCACCACTAGGTGCACACACTATCATATCAGTTTTAATGATATGTACACCACACGCATCACATTTTATATTCATCATGCAGCGATTATCAAGACCACCATTTATGACTGGCATCTGATAAATAAATTTTTGATTATCGTTACGATTCATTATTTACTTCCAATTGCATAGAAAAAATATATTAAATCAATTTTAATTTAAATTTAAAAAAAAATTTAAATTAAAAACAAATTATAAATTTATTTTAATATTCTAGCTTTTGCTCCTCTACCAGTTTTTGATTTACCTGTACCTGGTAAATTTTTACATTTATTTTCTATAAAACATGCACTTGTTTGTTTATCATGTAACTCTTTATTAAAATCAAAAAATTCATTATTACTACATTTTTTATTATTTGATATCATATTGGATTTTATAGCAGCATATTTTTTTTCGGTTATTAATCCAGAACTAGTAATAGGACCCCATGTTTGTCTGGTATTTATATAATCACATTTTATAGTTTCATTATTATATCTTTTTAAATTAGGATATTTGTTTGCTTCATTAAATGTAAATTTTTTTGTTGATACTTTATTGCATGTTGTTGATTCATTGTTAATTTCAGGATTAATACAATTGAAACTATGGTCATATAAATTTTGTTCATAAGTTAAATTATTTTTTCTTAAATATTCTTTGTATGATGAACTGTATTTTATATCATTTGCTAATATTGTATTCGTTGGTTTTGTAATTAAATTATACGCTTTTTTAGCATAAATTTCAGTATCATCTTTATTCTTAACATCATGCATTATATATTGAACTATGCAGCTATTATCTACTATTTCTTTTCTATAATGTGATAAATTTTTTTGATAATTGGGTTGACAAAAATTACCTTCAGATCTAGACAAAACATATTTATTATCGGTAGAATTAATAGATTCAGTTTTTTTATTTTTATATCCATCATAAGTTACAACATTTATATTATCTTTCCAAGTTGTTCCATTAGGTATTATATATCTACTTTTCATATTATTTTTAATTACGAAATTTAACATCTGTATATATATATTATATTATATTATATTATATTATATATTATGAAAACATCATCAAAAAAAACTAAAAATAATAAACTAGTTAATTTTGTTAGAAAAATTTATTACAACAATGAAAATATATTCCTTATATTATTAGAAAATAGAATAATATTTACAATATGTTTATTGTTTTTTATATATTTTTTATTTAACAAAAAAAAACTTATTGAAAATTTAAATCTTGGTAAAATTGAAAAAAATATTAAAAAACAAGATAAATCTTCTGAAGAAGGCGGTAAAAAATCAGATAATTTTTTGAACCTTGCTACATCTAAATAATATTTATATTTTCTAAATACAAATATTTATATATATATAACAAATATTTATATATATATATATATAACAAATATTTATTATATATATATATATTAACTTAATATATGGGAAGACAAGCATTTAAATGTAAATATGATAAATTATCAGATAAAAAAATATTTACAACTCCACTAGTTCCAAGAGATGAATTAGCAATAAGAATTAAAGGAACTACACCCGCACATAAAAATTTAAACATGGTTGGTGGTTTAGATGGGTATGCTGCAGCAGTGGCTACAAATAACATGGCTATAGACGCCAAATATAATGGAGAAATATATTTTACGAAACTTGGAGAAACAAAATGTAAGCATAATAATGCTCCTGTATATGTAGCAAATAAAACACTACAATCACATGATCAAGGTGGTTTAGGACTTCTGACTGGTCAAGTTATGGATATAGGTAATGGAGTATTAACTGGTTTTAAAGCAGCTGTAGAAGGCGAGGTAGAATGTAAAGAAATCGAGGTGAATAGTTGTTATGAACAAGGTTTAAAAATAGAACCACTAGAAGGTCCATTTAAAATTCATATAGCAAGTGACGATATAGATTCAATAAATGTTTTTGACTATTTAAAAGATAATCCAGATAATCATAGTATAGATGCAATACCAGCAGAGTATGTTACAAGATTACAACCACAATGTTCAGGTTTTGAAAATATAGATGAATATTCTAATTATATGAATAGTATAAAAGAATTTAATGGACCAAATTATGGAAATTATATAAGTAATATATACTATTCAACATTATTTATTTTTTTATTTTATATTTTAATAAAATTATATGTAAAAAAAAAATAATTATATAATAAATTATATGATTTTACATAAAATAAATGATATTAACACAAATTTAAGAAAATACATTGAAAGTATATTTATTAATATAGGACTACCAGATGAATCATTTAAATATTTTTTTCAATATTATTATTCATACATATTGATACCATTATTAGCTATATTATATTATATGTATCCATTAATTAGACCAGCTATAACTGTATATATGTTTGTAGTAGCAATATTAGGAACAATATTAATATTATTGATACCTGACAAACCACGTACTTTAATATATTTTATAACTAGAATACTTGTAATATTTAAACATTGGATAGTTTTAATACCAATATTTATGAAATCATCTTACATAAAAACAAAAAAAAACAAAAATGAAAATAAAAATGAAAATAAAAATGAAAAGAAAAATGAAAAGAAAAATGAAAAGAAAAATGAAAAGAAAGTAACTTTTTCAAATAAAAACAAATATTTTTATTATACAACAGAATTCAATAAGTTATTACAAATAAATTATTACAATTTTGCATTATTTTTACTAGGTATTTATTTGATTACATTATTTCCTTTTTGGCCATATTTTTGGGTTACGCGTAAATTAGTATTAATATTATATGTATTAATTGTAGTAAGTTTGTGGTTAATAGGTGAATTTATAAATTTAAATAATTATATACCATATTTTATTATTTAAAAAATAATAAAGATAGACATATAAATAATTATATATTATCTACTAATAATAGGTAAAAAATTGAATCTAAAAAAATAATTAGATATATTATATGATATTAGATAAAATAAATGATATAAATATACATTTAAAAAAATATATTGAAAATATATTACTTAATATAGGATTATCAGAAGAATCATTAAAATATTTTTTTCAATATTATTATTCATATATATTGATACCTTTATTACCTATATTATATTATATATATCCATTAATTAGACCAACTATAACAATATATATGTTTGTAGTAGCTATATTAGGAACAATATTAATATTATTGATATCTGAAAAAGCATCTAATTTAGTACACTTAATAACTAGAATAATTACAATATTAATACATTGGATAGTTTTAATACCAATATTTACAAAATCATCATATATAAAAACAAAAAAAAATAAATATGTTTATTATAAAATAGAGTTAAATAAGTTATTACAAATAAATTATTACAATTTTGCATTATTTTTACTAGGTATTTATTTGATTACATTATTTCCTTCTTGGCCATATTTTTGGGTTACGCGTAAATTAGTATTAATATTGTTTGTATTAATTGTAGTAAGTTTATGGTTAATAGGTGAATTTATAAATTTAAATAATTATGTACCATATTTGTAGTATTAGTATTTTCTAAATTGCCAGTTAATAAACAAGATTCATACATTTTTTTTAAAACATCAGGTGGAGCATTACATCCTAATTTAATCAAATTTTTTTTACATAAAAAATCTTTGATTTCTTGTAAATTTTTTTTTTGCATTTCAGTTTTTTCATTATTAATTTTTTTGATAGTTTCTCTATTTTTTATTAAAACACCAATTTTTCTATCATATTTACCTAATCTATATTTAAAAGTTTTAGTAGTTTTTTTTAAATTATATTTATTTTTTTTAGGTTTTTTATTTTTTTTATGTACATCATTTTTTATATCATTTTTAATATTAGCTTTTATATTATTGATTATGTCGATATCATTATTATTATTATTATCATCATAATTATTATCATCATAATTATTATTATTATTATTATTATTATTATTATTATTATTATCATAATTATTTATGTTATCAATATTGATATCAATATTAGTATTAATATTATTATTAATATCAGTATTAATATCATTATTAATATCATTATTAACATCAGTATTATTATCATTATTAATATCAGTATTAATATCAGTATTAATATCAGCATTAATATCAGTATTAATGTCAGTATTAATATCAGTATTTATATCATTAGCATTAATAGTTTTTTTATTGAATAAAATTTCGTCATTGATTTTAAACGAAACTCTTTTTTTAGTATAGTTAGGTCTTAATTCATTAGATATTTTAGTATTAACAAATATATCATCTTTTTTTTTATTAGTTTTTTTATTTTTTTTTTTATTAATGTGTAAATTATTTAAGAACATCAAAGATTTATTAAATTCACTGTCAAAATCAGAATGAATATTATCGGATGTATTATGATTTTCTTTAATATCGTGTTGTATATTATTATTATTTTTTTCATGATTTTTGATATTTTGTAAGAATTTTTTTTTCATTTTGTCAATATTTACATTATTATCATTATTTATATTTTTTTTTTCTTTTTTTTTGTGATCTTTTTTTTTTTTACCCATAGAAAATAGATTAGGATCTATTTGTAATGTTTTTAATGAAGACATATGATATATATTTTTTATATTTATTAAATTAGAAAAAAACATAAATAATTAAATTAAAATTAAAAAAAATTTAATTTTAATTAAATTGATACAGAATAATATTTAAAGCTATTACATTATAATAAATAGTTAATCATTATGGATAATACAAATAATCAATTAAATAGTAATTCAGATGATGAATTATTTAAAGATATTGATAAATCAGAAATACCATGGATGATTATTAAATCATATTTTAAAAACAATCATTTACAACAATTAATAAAGCATCAAATAGAATCATATAATAATTTTATAGAATTAGAAATAAACAAAACGGTAGAAATGTTTAATCCATTAATTATTTGTTCAGAAAATGATTATGTAAAAGAACATGATTTGTATAGATTAAAAATAGAAATTAATTTCAAAAATTTGTCTTTATTTAGACCTCAAATATATGAAAACAATGGAGCAACAAAAATTTTATTTCCACAGGAAGCGAGAACAAGAAATTTTACATATTCATCTGCATTAACATTAGATTTAGATATAGATTATATTATTACAAATGGAGAAGATTATAAAAATGTAGTAAAATACAAAAAAGTGTTAAAAAATATTAATTTTGGGAGGATTCCAGTAATGTTAAAATCAAATATATGTGTATTATCTCAATATAAACAATTATCAACGGATGAAACTTTTGAATGTTATATGGATCCAGGTGGATATTTTATAATCAATGGTTCAGAAAAAACAGTATTAGGACAAGAGAGAGCATCAGAAAATAAGATTTATTGTTTTAATATATCTAAAAATAGTACAAAATGGTCATGGATTGCAGAAATAAAATGTGTACCAGATTGGAAATGTATATCTCCTAAACAAATAAATTTAATGATTGCAACAAAAAACAATGGTTTTGGAAATGCAATTTATTTACAAATTCCGAGATTAAAGAATCCGATACCATTATTTATTATTTTCAGAGCTTTTAATGTTATAAGTGATAAAGATATATGTGAGAAAATTTTGATAAACATAGATGATAAAATTATTGAAAAAAATAAAGAACGAAAAAAATTATTATATTGTTTGAAAGCATCTATTGTAGATGCAAATACATGTTTAACACAAGATGATGCTATTAAATATATTTTAACATCTGTTATTTATAATCCAATAAATATAGATAAGGAAACGGGATTAAAAAAGAAGAGAGAATTTACAATGGATGTATTAGACAATGATATTTTTCCAAATTGTAAATGTAATACAAAAAAGATTTACATGTTAGGTTATATGACAAATATATTATTGAAAACATCATGTGGTTTATTACCTCAAAGTGATAGAGATTCATATACAAACAAAAAAATTGATTTAACTGGTAATTTATTAAATAATTTATTTCGTAATTATTTCAATAAGTTGGTAAAAGATATGGTAAAACAAATAACTAAAGAAATAAATAATGGTTCTTGGAAATCAAATGAAAATTATGAAAATATAATTAATAATACCAATATTTACAAAATAGTGAAATCAACAACAATAGAAAATGGTATCAAAAGAGCGTTAGCAACTGGTGATTTTGGTATTAAACAATTAAATACGAATAAAGTAGGTGTAGCACAAGTTCTAAATAGGTTAACCTATATTTCTAGTCTTAGTCATCTAAGAAGAATCAATACTCCTATTGATAAAAGTGGTAAATTAGTTCCTCCACGACGACTTCATAATTCGTCGTGGGGATTTTTGTGCCCCGCAGAGACACCTGAAGGGGCTTCAATTGGTGTAGTAAAAAATCTGAGCTATTTAGCACACATTACAATATATTCACATTCAGATGCATTATATGAATATGTGAACAAATTTATAGTTGATAATAAAAAAATAAACGAAGTATATTATGATGTAAATAATAATTATGAAGATAAGGTAAAAGTATTTATTAATGGTATATATCAGGGTGTATCAGATAATCCAATTGACTTATATAATGATTTAAAAGATAAAAAATACAGAGGAATTTTAAATATTTATACATCAATTATATTTGATACAAAATTATTAGAAATCAGAGTTTGTAATGAAGCTGGAAGATTAACCAGACCTTTATTAAAGTTAAAAGATAGAAAACCCTTATATAACAAATATATTATTGATAAAATGAAAAATAATACATTAAATTTTTATGATTTATTAATTACTATTAATGATAATGAATCAATTGTAGAATATGTTGATTCAATCGAACAAGAACATATTTTAATTGCTATGAATGAAGATGATTTAATAAAAAATAAAAATTACAAATATACGCATATGGAGATTCATCCTAGTTCTATTTTTGGTATTTTAGCATCTTGTATTCCTTTTCCTGAAAATAATCAATCACCCAGAAATACATATCAATCTGCAATGGGTAAACAAGCAATGGGAATGTATGTTACTAATTTTCAATCACGAATGGATAAAACTGCATATGTATTGACATATCCAATGAGACCATTAGTAGATACTAGAATTATGAATATTATTAAATTAAATACTATACCATCAGGATGTCAAGTTATTGTTGCTATTGCTAGTTATACTGGTTATAATCAAGAAGATAGTATTTTATTCAACAAGGGTTCTATTGATAGAGGTTTGTTTTCTGCAACAATATATCATACTGAAAAAGATGAAGATAAAAAATTATTTGGAAATGAAGAAATTAGATGTAAACCTGATAATAGTAAGACAAAAAATATGAAATTTGCTAACTATAGCAAATTAAATTCAAATGGTGTAATAGAAAAAGATAAATTAGTAGAAGATAGAGATATTATTATTGGTAAAATTGCTCCTATTAAAGAAAATAAAAATGATTTTACAAAAACAATAAAATTTCAAGATGAAAGTCGTATTTACAGAACAAATGAAGAAACATATGTCGATAAAAATTTGATTAATAAAAATGGAGATGGTTATAATTTTTGTAAGGTAAGATTAAGAAATTATAGAAAACCCAATATTGGTGATAAATTTAGTAGTCGCCACGGACAAAAAGGAACCATAGGTAATATTATTCCAGAGGAAGATATGCCATTTACTGCAGACGGACTTAGACCAGATATTATTATTAATCCACATGCTATTCCTAGTCGTATGACAATTGCTCAATTGAAAGAAACCATTTTAGGTAAAGTTTTATTACAATTAGGTTTATTTGGTGATGGTACAAGTTTTAGTAATTTAGATATTAATCTTATTATTGAACAATTACAAAATGTAGGATTTGAATCAACTGGTAATGAATTGATGTATGATGCTTTGTCTGGTGAACAATTAGAATCTAATATATTTATTGGTCCTGCATTTTATCAAAGATTAAAACATATGGTAAATGATAAACAACATAGTAGAAGTATTGGACCTATGGTAAATTTAACGCGACAACCAGCTGAAGGAAGATCAAGAGATGGTGGATTAAGATTTGGTGAAATGGAAAGAGATGCAATGATTTCGCATGGAACATCTAGATTTACAAAAGATAGGTTATATAATTCATCTGATTGTTATAATGTGCATGTCTGTAATAAATGTGGTATGATTTGTCAATATAATGAAAAAGAATCAATTTATAAATGTAAATATTGTGATAACAAAACAGATTTTAAATATATTGAAATTCCATATTCTTGTAAATTATTATTTCAAGAACTTATTTCTATGAATATTGCGCCAAGAATATTATGTGAATAATAGTTTAATTAATTTAAAAACAATATAGTATTATCTATAATATTACAAAAATGCATAAATATGATTATTTAGATATAAAATATGGTATTAAAAATTATACTTCAAATAACAAACCTTTTTTTATACAAATAAATGATGTTTCGAATAATTCTAATGAAGACTATGAAAAAGTTGATGAATATATAGAAACAAATTTGAATATTTTACCAAAATGTATTAAAGATTTTTTTATTTATTGTAAAACAATTGATCAAGAAATATATATTAATAAATGGACTTTTATGTCATTGTCTAATATACTTAAAATATATGAAAATTACAAATTACAAAATATTAAAATAGTAGATATTGCATTTAGATATGATGGTATGGGAAATATAAAAGTTTTATTCTATGATACAAGAATAGATCATATAAATTTTAGAATGGATGGTGGTTCAAATTCATATCAACGCGAAGATAATTTTAACAAACTTATTGAATATAATAATAATGAACCACCTAAAGATATATCTTATAATTTTGATATATTATTAAATAATATATCATATAATGTTATATGAATAATATATTTTATAATATTTTATAATATATTATAATATATTATAACGAGATGTTTAAATTCAACAATTTTCAAATGAATACAATAAAAAATAAAGCTAATGATATTGTTCCTCATAATTCTAATAGTACTTTAGCAATGAATAATAGTCAAATAGTTAGATCTTTTGGCAATATGTATAATGCTGGTTTAAATTCATCACCATTAATATATTCTAAAAATGTATTAGGACCATTTAGAAGTGCGACTAATGCTGGTGATGTTTTAGGTTATGATAAAGGTGCTACTAATATAAAATATGGATATGAACCAAACAAAATGAGTGGACATAACACTTTAGGATTTTCTAACACAAAAATAGGTGGATCATTAAGTCGTTCAGGTGAAGCTAGTTATTCTGGTAACCCAAGATATGTATATGATGGTTCTGATTATGTTAGATTTAAAAAATTACAAGCTCATAATAAAAGATTTAATAATCATAATGACAATATATTAAAAAATGGAAATATTAAATTATAAACTTTAGTTATTTTATTTATATATTGTACAAATAATGACACAACCATCAAAAAGATATAATAAAATAAAAAAAAGAATGCATAAAAGTAAAAAAGGTGGAAGTATCAAGTTTGATGATTTGACACAAGCATTAAGTGATGTTATTGATTATCAGTTAAAAAGAGAGACTAATGCGATAGAAAAACAAACAAGAAAAGTTAGAGATATAAAAAGAAAAGCTAAATCTCTTACTGCTAGAAGAACACGACATACAGGCGCCGTAGAATTACAAGATGAAAATGAATTAAAACAACTTAATCAACATATTAAGTATTTAGAAAAAAGACGAAAAAAATTGCAGAAACGAGTAGGAAAAGGTGAAACATCAAAATTTAAACCAATGATTAATAATAAGGCTATAACTAAAACTAGAAAAATAAAACCTCAAAAACTTACTCTAGCTGATTTACGTGATGCTATACCTTAGTATTCTAGGTAAATTTAAAAATTATAATATATTGATATTAAAAACAAAATAACATATATATATATATTGTTGTAGTAATATATATATATATATATGTATGAAAAAAATATAACATTAAAAAATTTGAAAAGATATTCAAAAAATTTTAATAATAATAAAACTAATAAAATCTTGAAAAATGTTAATACAAAAGGACAATTTTATAAACTTATTGAAAAAGCTGATTATAATCAAAAAAACAAACAAATATTCAAAAAATTTATAGATGTTGAAAGTATAATAACAGACCAAAAACAAAGCGGACGTTGTTGGTTATTTTCCTCATTAAATGTGATAAGATTTAAAATGATAAAAAAATATAAATTAAAAAATTTTGAGTTTAGTGAAACATTTTTATTTTTTTATGATAAATTAGAAAAAGCTAATTATTTTGTTAATTTAATAGTAAAAAATAAACATTTATCTAATAATGATAACAAACTTATTCATATATTAAACGAAGGAATTTCTGATGGTGGAACATGGCCATTATTTAAAATGTTAGTTAATAAATATGGATTAATTCCTAAAAATAATATGAAAGATTTGTATCATAGTGCTAATTCGCATGAATTATCATCATTCTTATCAAATTATTTAAAGAAAGCTGCAAAACTTATAAGAAAAACAGACAATCAAAACATGAATAATATAAAAGAAAAAATATTAAATGATTGTTATAAGATACTAGTAATATTTTTAGGAGAACCACCAAAAAATATAACATGGGAGTATTATTCAACAGTTAAAAATAAAAAGAAATATAATATTGTACGAAATATTAAACCTACTGATTTTTATAAAAAATATGTTCCATATAATGTAAATGATAAAATTAATTTAATCAATTATCCGTGTAAACCATATTATAAAAATTATAATAATGAAATTAGTCTTCATGTAGATGGTTATTTTAATGTTCCTATTTCTGTTTTACATGATATGTGTATAAAATCAATTGATAATAATGAAGCTGTTATGGTAGCTGTTGATTGGGGTAAATTTAGGTCGAGATATAATGGATTTTTAGATCAAAATGCATTTAATTATAAAGATGTTTTTGGATTTAATAATATAATGAATAAATGTGATTCTTTGATATATAGAACAAGTTATCCAAATCATGCAATAACAATAAAAGGATATACAAATGATAAAAATAAAAAAAATAGTGGATTTTATGTAGAAAATTCACATGGTAAAAAATCAGGATTTGATGGATATTATTATATGTCAAATGATTGGTTTAATCAATATATGAACGGAATTGTTGTTGATAAAAAAATTTTACCAAAAAATATAAAAAAATATGTAAATACAAAAACTGTTATACTGCCTTACAACGATCCATTTGCTGCTTTACAATAATTATTATAATTTATTAAGTTATCATATACACGAAACTCATAAATATATAGTAATAAACATAATGGCCATTGTATTAATAATATATGAATAGTTGTTGTATCATATTTTTTATTAGCCAAAAATGAAAACATAGATAGTAATGTAACAAAAAATGTAAAGGGTTGTTTATGAGTTAAAATATTGACATATATACATGCAAATATATTGAATAGTATATCGTAGTATTTAAATATTTTGGTTAATTTCATATCAAATGCTGCACTTATATGATATAATGTGCCATTACAAAATACAAATATACCAATCCAACCATTATATGTAAATGGATAACTGGTAAAAATAAATGGAATAAGCGATAAAGTCATTAATATTTCGCTGTAAAAACAATAATTATTGTTCAATTTGTTCTTATTATTTATCATATAATATTATTTAAATATTATATAATAATAAAATATATTTATATATATATTTTATATATTTATAGATGTAGTATTATTTTCTAACAAAAATCTAGCATCTATATTATAATAATCTTTCATTAAATTTAAAAATTCTTCTCTTGTTAATATTAATTTTTCTTCATTATTTATAAATTCTATATAATTAGAATTTTCTAATAAATTATGTCTGCATAATGGACATCTTAAATCTTTAGATAACCATTTATGTATATTATCATAATTAAATGAATGTGAGCATTTTTTAATAATTCCTATTTTTTCACCATTTTTATATTGTTCTTTTGTAATAGGACATATATTGTCTTCATTTTCTTCATTTTCTTCATTTGAATTATTGTATATACTATGATCTAAACAATTTTCAATAATATTTGAAATATTGTTCGTAGAAAGATTATTGTATATATTATATAAATTATTATAATAATTTATTTCATTGCTGTTAACGATTTCATCAAATCCAGCGCTATTATTTTGATTGTTTTGTTGGTTATTTTGGTTATTTAGATTGTTTTGATTATTTTGATTATTTTGAATATTATTAGATATATAATTTATGTAATTCATATTTGATATATTTCTATTTAAGTTACTCATATAAGTAATTATTTGAGAATTTAATTCTATCATCCTATTAATAGCTCTCATATTATCATTAGTATAATTTTCAATGTATTGTTGATTCATATTTTAATAATATACAATATTATTAATATTGTAATATGTTTAAATAATTATTAATATATTATTTAATATGTTATAATGATTAATATGATAGGATTAATGAATTTAGGTAACACATGTTATATAAATTGTTGTATTCAAATATTGAATAATATAAAACCATTAGAAAATATATTAAACAATTATAAAAATAATTATAAAAATGATAATCATGATGATGTTATAACCAATGAATTTTTGAATTTAATTGATATGAAATATGAAAATAATAATAATAATACTGTAATTATAGCTCCAAAAAAATTTATTTATTGTATTAATCATATATCTGTACAAAAAAAACTATCATTTTATACAAATAATGAATGTGATGTAGTTGAATTTTTATTTTTCATTATAGACTGTTTCAATAATTCAATTAAGAAAAACAAGAATTATAAAAATAATATTTCAACAAATATTGATGTAAATAACGAGAATTTTTTGAAAAATAATATCAAATATATAGATGAAAAAATAAAAGCATATAATTATTGTAATAAATCAGAAATAACTGATTTATTTTATGGCTCATATTTATCGTTTATTGAATCTTATAATACATCAGAGATATTGTCATTAAATTTTCAAACATTTATGATATTAGATTTATGTTTAATAAATAATAAAAATATAACAATATATGATTGTTTTGATTTTTTTGTAAAAAAAGAATTATTAAATTGTGATAATTTATTTTATAATGAAAAAACTAAAACATATGAAAAAGCTTATAAATATAATAAATTTTGGAATTTACCTAACATATTAATAGTAGTATTCAATAGATTTGATAATTATAATAATAAACTTGATCATATTGTTGATTCGCCTATTGAAAATATTGATTTTAATAAATATATACACAATAATGATAATAAATATATACACAATAATGATAATAAATATATATATGATTTAACTAGTATTATATATCATTATGGTGATTGTACATCTGGACATTATACATGTGCAGTAAAAAAAAATAATATATTTTATCATATAAATGATCAACATATAAGAGTTGCAAAAAATATTATAAATAATAATATATATAGTTTTATTTATACTAAAAAATAAATATTATCAAAATATTTATATTTTTTATATTTTAATATTTTGATATATAAAAAATGACTGAAACTGATACAAATAATTTGAATAATAATTCAACAACTGATAATAAAAAAGATAAAACAAATATTGATTATATTGAACAAAATGACAGTAATAATTTATATTCATTAATAAAAATATTCATTATTTTAGTATTATATTTAATAATATATTATTTTTTAGGAAATTTTTTACCTTCTCCAATACTTGCATTAATTAATTTATTTGTAATATTTTTCTTTGTTGTTTTTGTAATAGTTAATTTTATTAATTATTTTTTTAATTTTAATATACTTAAAGAAATATATTATGTTATTTTTAATATTAAATATGAAGATGAAATAGTTAATAAATTATTTAATAGTATTGTAATATTCAACAACACTACTGATAATGTTACTAATAATAATGTGGTTGATAATGATGATAATAGTGGATTAATAAATGAAGAAAAAGAAATAGAATTAGATAATCAAATTAATGAACTAAAATCATCTAATAAAACACAAGAATCTACTGATATAAGTAATGTTGTTATGAATAAAGAAGTATTTCATATTCCTGGTTCAAGATTTACTTATAATGATGCAAATGCTATATGTAAATCTATGAATTCTGATTTAGCATCATATGAACAATTACAAAATGCACATAAAAATGGAGCTAATTGGTGTAGTTATGGCTGGAGTCAAGAACAATTAGCATTGTATCCTACATCACAAAATAAATTTAATGAATTAAGTGAAAATGAAAAAACAAAATATGATTGTGGTTTTGTTGGTGTTAATGGTATGTATGTTAACAATCCATATATGAAATTTGGAGCAAATTGTTATGGAGTAAAACCAAAAAAGAGTGATTTAGAATTGAAACATTCGGAAGTATCTGATTACAAACCAAAAACGGCAAAAGAAGTAATATTTGACGATCGTGTAGAATATTGGAAACGAAGATTAGGTAATGTTTTAGTAGCACCTTTCAATAAAGATAAATGGTATAATATAGAATAAATGAAATATAAATTATTTTGTATTATATAATATGGATACTTGGATTATATTATCATTAATTGCAATGTTGGCAACTAGTATACATTTAATAATGAATAAATATGTAAATTTGTATACTAAAAATTCTAATCATTTAGTAATATTGACAACATTTTTGTTTTTAGGGTTCTATTCATTAATATATATAGTTTGTAATAATAAAGAATACAAAGAATTTATAATTGATAAAAATATTAAAAATTTATTGTTATTAGCTTTTGGAATAAGTATGACAATATTATTTTACAATATATGTTTAAATTATGCTGTAAAAACAACAAAAAATATTAGTTATTGTCATTTAATAATAAATTTTAGTATAATATTGACAATTGTATTAGCTACTATTTTATTTAATCAATATATTGATATGTATTCTTTATTAGGTATGTTATTATGTTTTATTGGATTTTCTATTGTTATTTATAATAACAAAGGTTGATAAAACAAATATATACATATAAAGAAATAAAATTATAAGGTAATATAATAAAATAAAATATATATTTTATTATATGTTGAATATAGTATTAAATAATAATGCTTTATTAATTCAAAAAAATTATAGAAGATATTATGTTAATAAAAAAGTTAGAAATATATATGTATATTTACCAGATGATGTACAATATTTAATTAAAAAATATATGAATTTAGATATATATTATAAAAAATTTAAAAGAACCTTGAGAAATGTTTGTGATAATAAATTATTTAATACTATACATGATATCACATATTATTCATTAATAACTTATACACTTCCACATAATAATATGCGAGTTATAGAAAATAATATTAATACATATACCTTTTCTGATAAAATAAACTTACTTGAATATTTATATAATAATAAAAATTATATTACTTTCATAGTATATTTTTATGAAAAATACAAAATGATAATTAGTTATGATATAAAAAACAAATTTAATATTCTTATGTTTACATATACCTTACTATTTAATAATTTGTTATGTTCAGATGAATACAATGATTATATATGTACTATAACTAACAATATATTATCAAATAATTATAATAATCAAAATCAAAATCAAAATCAAAATCAAAATCAAAATCAAAATCAAAATCAAAATCAAAATCAAAATCAAA
>Ga0163111_10000957_pt1 | contig 17491 bp, 25 predicted proteins | sample CRUFie1St18metaG_FD_109645 | JGI IMG/M metagenome (GOLD analysis project Ga0163111, IMG submission 109645) | Marine microbial communities from the Costa Rica Dome - CRUD Field 142mm St18 metaG | ecosystem: Environmental > Aquatic > Marine > Oceanic > Photic zone | place: Costa Rica: the Eastern...
AAAGTTAGACGAAAAGATAGCCAAGTTAAACTCTAGCAGAGTGATCAAGAAGATTACTCCTCGAGGTGATTTGTCCTGGTACATCAAATGGTTCTCTAGTTTTATAATTCTAACAGGAATGGTGTTAACGTCAGCAAACGTGATGCCTTACAATTTATTCTTTCACTTGGTAGGAGTGATAGGGTGGGGCATAGTAGGAATGCTATGGCACGACAGGGCGTTGATTTTTATAAATGGAGTAGCCACATTTATATTCTTATCAGGTATAATTGGCTATTATTTTGGAGGAAACTAATGAGTAATGTACTAGACTTTGACAAGTTCAAAGGTCAGATCCATGAAACGAGAGATGCAAAAATAAAAAAGAAGTATCAAACTATCGTTGAGGATCTAGTTAGCTCTATGATGAATGCAGGTATCGAGTTTGATGACAGGACAGAAAAAGCAGTGGTCCCGTTATTAAAAATTCTTGAAAATATACTGTACACTCAGCATGGGGTTGAACACAAATATACTAAAGAAGTAAATAGGTTCATAGACGAGGCTTTTAATAAAAAGATACAGTGATGGGTAAGAAAACACAAAAAACATACATTCATGTTAATCAACATAAAATAAGGAGTAATAAGAAGTATGGAAAAAATGAACCCGTTATCACTGTTAAACGTGGTAGTAGAAATACATATTGTCATGCCGTTGAAGTATTGGGTCCTAGTGTTGTTCGCTATGGTGGCAACGATAGCCCTATCCTATCATGCGGTGCTAGGGTTGTTATAGAAACCGAGGCAGATGTAGAAATAGTAGAATAATGTTCGGCGTACCGTTCGTAAAAAAGAATATCAAATTTGATAAGAATAAGTTAGTGAACTCGATAAGAGATCACGCACCTACTCTTAAAGTTCCAAATCCTTGGGCAAAGCAATCTGATGTTATCACTAGCATAGCGGCAGGGTCTGATGATGCCTGGCAAGATGTTGATCTTTTTACTGCGGTACAGCCGGTCATTAAAGAATACCTTGAAGAAACAATAGGTCAGCCCGTGAAGACTGGCTGTCATATGTGGTACAACATATACAACAAAGGTTTTCATCAAGAGCAACACAATCATAGCACAGTTGGTAGTTTGGCCTCAGGTATTGTTTATGTCCAATTACCCAAAGGATCCACTGGAACAACATTTATCAATCCTATGAAGAGTCTTTTTAACTCTTGCGAATACAAACAAGAGCTAACAATGATAACACCTAAGATGGAAGAAGGTGATTGTATAGTTTTTCCACCTTGGTTAGATCACAGGGTTGACAAGCAGTACGACACAGAAGGAACTCGCGTTACAGTCGCGTTTAACGTCACTAACGGCTAGTCTAGATAAATACCTGTATGAAAGCAGGTATAGTCATAGATATAAGTCATCTTATTTTACAACGTCAAATAAAACGTCAAATAAAGGTGCAATTAAAGGATTTAGGCATCATAGAGCATTTCCATGGTGATTGTGCTGTCAAGTTCGTTAATGGAAAGCCCAAATACATAGGTTATATTTGGGATAGATACAGTGGTGAACAAGTGATGCTAGGACCTGATTTCAATGTTACCCATGCACTCATAGATCGTGTTGTAGTGTAAAACACATATAAAACTCCAAAAGAAATAAATAGTTTTAACAAAAGTAACGAGACCGCGTAAGCGGACTGTGGAAACACAGACTTGGAGCAGAGATGGCAGTAACATATAATATCAAGGGGACCACGAATTCCTCTTTTAAGATTGGTAAACAAGGTAGTGGTACAGCAGAACTACAAACGATCCAATCTCCGTCAGGTACAAACATAGTATTAACACCAGGATCTGGTGGATTAGTAAGTGTCAACAGTAATTACACAATTCCAGTGTCAGATGGGTCAGCAGGACAACTATTAGTAACCAGTGGTGCTGGAACACTTTCATTTGGTAGTTCAGGTTTCCCACAAGACATGGGTGCCATAACAGGATCAACATCAACGTTTCCAATTGGGACTGCACCAGACTTTGGTGCTTTATCAGGTGAAGATCTTATAGGACAAGACTTTGGTGACGTGAGTTCAGCAAAAGGTATATCAGAATTATCCGCGGACACTACACCACAACTAGGTGGTAACCTAGATGCCCAATCAAACAATATAACTGCCGTTGGAAAACTAGAAGTAACAAACACTACAACTGATGACAGTATATTACTTACAAGCACAGAAGCTTCAAGTACGGCGGCTCCTGTTTTAACGTTTAAAAGAAACAGTGGTAGTCCAGCAGATGCAGATTACCTAGGACAACTAAAGTTCAAAGGTGAGAATGATGCAGATCAAGAAATTGTATATGCTAAGATCACTGCTAAAATTTTAGATGCATCAGATGGTTCTGAAGATGGTATCATAGAATTTGCACACAAGAAGAATGGTTCGAATGCTATCACAGGTAGATTTAGAAGTGATAGTTTACAGTTATTAAATGACACGAGCCTAAGAGTAACAGGACACGGAGAATTTGGTGTGTTGGCTAGTGATCCAGGTGGATCGGCCGGATATGCGAAAATATATGCCAAAGACGAATCCGCAAGTGCTGAGATGTTTGTACAGGATGAAGCAGGAAACGTTACAAAAATATCACCACACAACGAACAAGGTGAATGGGAATATTATTCAAGAAATGTAAAAACTGGTAAAGTGGTAAGAATCAACATGGAAGAAATGATTAAAGATATCGAAGCACTAACTGGTAAGAATTACATTAAACACGAATAGGAGAATTAAACAGATGAGTTTGAAAAATATAATAAAACACGAAATACCAGAAACAATGGACAACTGGAGACTAATCCCAAGATTGTTAATCTTTTTGTATGCCATAGTTTTCTATCAAACAATGCAATGGTTCATGGGTTTACCAGATCCAAACAATGCACAGGCAGGTTTTGTTTCTGTGATAGTTGGTGCTGGTGCGGCCTGGTTTGGTTTGTATGTTAATTCAGGTACAGGTAAAAAAGTTAAGATTGAAACAACTGACAGAGGCAGTAGAACTAGTTAATGACACCAGATTTAAACACACTATCAATGGACTTGACAGATATGCTACTACCTTGGATAGCAGTACTAATATCTCTTGTGGTAGCAATATGGTTCAAAGACTTCGCTACTGGTTTAGCAAAAGGATTGAAGTTTAAAATGGATCCTGCTTTTAACGAAGGTGATGAGGTTTTGCTTGACGGTGAGTTAGCAATGATAGTCAAGATAGGTGTAAGGCAAACAGTATTTGGTGTATACTCAGAAAGAGGTTATACTTGGAGATATGTACCAAATGAAAGAATACCTGTTCTTAAACTGGAGAAGGTCATTAAGAAAGATCTACATATAGATACGGACGAAGAGAAAGCAGAAAAAATGAAATCTCTAATAGATAAAGTCCAAGATGAACAAATAGCAAAAAACAAACAAGCCATAGACAAATTAAAAAATAAATAGTTATATAATGTCTACTATAACTTTAAAATTTGAAAATACACTGAGCGAAGAATCATTAGAATCTTTGTTTGATACATTGGCTTCTGTTTTACCGGAAGACCTGTACACAGAAAGCACCACAGTATCACCGGATGGTGTTGAAACTAATTATAATCTGATACAGTATGAATCACATGGGTATCATTGTTACCAAATGCCTGTAACAAGACCTCTTACCATACAAGAAGGCAAGACACTACATAATGTATTTGATACTGCTATCGAAGGTGACTACATGATTGAAATGACTGCCGATGGAAATGAAATTCAGAAAAAATATGAATTCACTTCTTTCGATGGTGCTATCCAAGAAGGTAACCTGGATTAATTCCAATTTATTTACATTTCCCTATTGACAAATCCTATTGATGTGTTATACTAACAGTATGAAACAACATATCATGATAGACTTAGAAACGTTAGGCACTACAATAGATTCCAATATATTGACTGTTGGTGCATTGAAGTTTGATCCAAATGAGGATTATCGTAATTGGACTTGGGGAGATTTTCCAAAAGATCAAGTGTTTTATCGTAGAGTGGATCCTGCAACAGGTTCCAACATTGGCTTGAAGATCGATGAAGATACATTGGCTTGGTGGGCAAAACAGAACGATGACGTTAAAGCAGAAGCATTTACAGATGAGGACAGGCATCCTATTGACGAAGTGTTTAAAGAGTTGTATAAGTTTTGTATGACAGGAAAATACATATGGGCACAAGGTGTTGCTTTTGATACTGTGATATGTGAACAAATTTACAAAAGACTGGAGAGAGGTGCTCCGTGGATGTTTTACAATCTAAGAGATACAAGAACATTATTTGATCTTGCTGATCCTGAGATGCCTAAAGCACAACATCACCATGCACTTTTTGATTGCTGGAGACAAACAGTCGGGGTACAAAATGTTTATAGAAAAATCAAGTAAACTAAAAAGAATTGGTTTTTGTTGTAAGTGGCTGAATGATGCCAGTGAAACACGTGGCATGAAGATCAATGCAAAAGACAGAGACTTGAATGGACGTAGTACAACAATGCGTTGGTTGAGAGAACATCCAGAAGAAGCAGAACAAAGGCAGTGGGACATAATGAACCATAATGCTAAAGCGGCCACTAAAATGATTGAACGTGTAGGATCTCTACCACCAGAAAGAAGAATGGTAAGACTTGGTAGCGAGATGCTACAAGGATACACAGAACCTAACTGGATTGATTGGTGGCAACAAAAAGACATACAGGATCACTTGGCAAAGATATTTGCACCCGTTGGTGATGCTTCTAGAAAACATAATGTTAAAATTAGTTTTCACCCTGGACAGTTCTGTGTGTTGGCAAGTGCTACTCCAGAGATAGTTGAAAGAAGTATTTTAGAATTTGAATACCATGCCGTTATGGCAAGATGGATGGGCTTCGGTAAGAGCTTCCAAGATGGCTGTAAACTGAACGTACACATCTCTGGTAAGCAAGGACCAGAAGGTATTAAGAAAGCATTACCAAGATTATCTACAGAAGCAAGGAATTTGATTACTATTGAGAATGATGAAATGGGACATGGACTAGATGCCAGTCTTGAGCTTGAAAAAGATCTTGCTCTAGTTTTAGATATACACCATCACTGGATTAGAAATGAAGAATATATTGATCCAAATGATGACAGAGTAAAGAGAGTCATAGACAGTTGGCGTGGACAACGTCCTACTTTACATTACTCTTATTCTAGAGACGAAGCACTAGCACCTGCTAATTTAGGCGATAAGATACATTCAGAAATGCATGATATTAAAAAATTACTTGAGCTAGGTTGTAAGAAGCAAAAATTGAGAGCTCATAGCGATTTCTATCCTAATGCAAAAGCAAATGATTGGGCACTGAGTTTTGGAGAAAACTTTGATATACAAGCAGAAGCAAAAGGTAAAAATCTAGCATCTGAACAGTTGTACGAGCAATCTATAGCCGCATAGCCATATTATTATTTTCACATAAATAGATGTGTAAAGGAATATTAAAATGGCATCAAAACCAGTCGAAAGAGAAAAAAACAGAAAAGGCACTTCTATAGGTCGTGGCAAGTTCAAAAAATCTTCTATGAATAAGCACAAGAAACGTTCGTATAAAGCATACGTGGGTCAAGGTAAAAGAAGATAATGAAAGCCAGTGAACTTAATACAGCAGTGTTTACGTTTGGTAGGTTCAATCCACCAACAATAGGACACGCAAGACTAGTTGACATGATCAAACGTCAACCAGGTAAGCCTTACGTCTTTTTGAGCCATACACAAAAACCAAAGACTGATCCGTTATCATATGGACAAAAACTGACCTATGCTAAAACTAGTTTTCCTGATGTAACAATAGGTGACTATGAAGTTAAGACTGTGATACAAGCATTACAGAAACTAGAATCATTAGGTTATTCAAATGTCATAATGATAGTTGGTTCAGACAGAGTGGATCAGTTTAAAGAATTCGTACCAAAGTATAATGGTAAAGATTACAAGTTTGATAGTGTCAAGATTATAAGTGCTGGTGAAAGAGATCCAGATTCAGAAGGAGTAGAAGGTATGTCTGCTTCTAAAATGAGGAAGTTTGCTGTTGATAAAGATTTTGAAAACTTTAAGACAGGAGTTATTAATAAAGCAGACGCTAAAAAAATGTATGATGAAGTAAGAGCTGGAATGGGTCTAGCAGAAGTCAAGACAACAGTAATTAAAAGAATTATGGATGCAGATGAAGTGGACGAAAGAGAATTACCACCTGTCATGCAGTCAAGACCAAAAATTGACGTCATCAACAACATAGCATCAAGAACAGACAATAAACCTTTTCCTTTAAGTTACAAAGACACAGGCGGCGCCGCTACTAAAGGTTTATTCTACATCACACCACAAGTAGCGAAAAAATTTATAAACTTCTTTGATAGAACAAATGATGAAAATCAAAATTATGTAAGAGATGCATTGAAAAGTATTTCTAAAACAGCAAAAGTTTTTAAAGATCTTGGATTACAATTTAACGTACAAATGCAACCAACAGAGTCAATTAACGAAGCAATTACAAATAAGCCAGATGTTTACGTTGATATGGACGGAGTTATTGCTGATTTCTTTTCAGCACTAGCAAAGTTTAGAGGCACATCGCATTGGAAAGATGAAGGTAAAATTAGTGTTGAGGACAGTATCAAGGCTATAGCAGGTACAGACTTCTTTTCTACGTTGCCAGTCTTTCCTACTGCAAAACAATTAATATCAACAGTCAAGAATTTTACTGGTGGTGAGTGGCACATATGCAGTTCACCTTTGAGAGGTGATCATGAGAACTCTAAAAAACACAAATTAGATTGGTTAAAAACGAACGGTTTCGAACCTATGACAACAATTATCACAGGTAGAAAAGAAAGTCATGCAACAACAAAAGACAACCAAAGTTTCAGACCAAATATATTGATTGATGACAAACCTTCAAACATAGAGCGTTGGCAAATGAAAAATGGTATAGGATTAAGATACCAAGCCAACAAAGATAGTTTATCAAGAGTTAATACAGCATTTCAAATTATAAAAGACTATATGGCCAAGAAACAAGGTCCATGGACACCGGAAGAAGTTAGGAAAGTTAATTCAGCAATCGACAGTGGTTCACAGGTAGCCGAAGGTTTAAATGAATACGGTAGAATAGTACAAGGTATAAACACAACAGTTGATGTAGGAACAGATGCTATTAAAAAGCAATCAAGTAAAATGGGCTTTAAAGTTGACAAAGATGGTTATCCTCCTATTTTAAAAACAAGTTACGCAAATAAAAAAATATCAGAAGTATTGCAAGAAGACGAATTAAAATTTCAAAATGAAAAAGGTAATTTAAGTCTTAACACATTACCAGGCACAAAGAAATGGCAACAAGCAAAGAAGAATTCAAAACCAGGAACACAAGATTGGTTTAAGACTTGGAGAACTATGCCTTTCTTAACTAAAGGCAGAAAAAATCATTATATGCTACCAGTGAAAGAAAAAATGGAAATATTGATGCATAATATCGATCTGTTAGAGAAATGGAGTCAAAAATACAAGAAGAGTATTAATTGCAACAATCCAAAAGGATTTTCACAAAAAGCTCATTGTGCCGGAAAGAAAAAGTAATGAGACTACTTGAGCTGTTCAAAGAAGATAGAGATGTAACGGATCAGGAGTTACAACAGTTAGAAGCATATGCTGATAGATTGTTTGCTTCATTGGGCATCGATGTTGAATTTTCAAGACACTTCAAAGACAGAGTCAACGATCCTAGAAATAAAAAACCAATTACCATTGCAGAACTTACAAGACTTTTTAAACAGATTTACAAGAAACACGGTAAGCCGATAGCACAATTAGGTCCAGATGCAGAAGCAGTAATGAAAGACATGAGAACAGATGTAAATGTTCCTTTCGCTTTACAGTGGGACGGCAAAGAATTAGATCTTGTTGCAAAAACAATTATGCGTAAGTCAAACTTTGCAACACCAAATCCAGAGTTTGCAGTAGAATCTTTAGTTGAAGCATATATGATGGATTTAAATCAAGATGAAGATATGTTAGTTCTTAAAGTTAAAGACACAGATAAACCAGGTCATGTTGAGATTAGAGGAAAAAAAGATTATGAAACAGATGGATATGATCCGAAAGATCCTTTACATAAAGTTTTAGATCAGTTAGATCCAGCAACAGTGGCAAAACTTTACGGTAGTGAAGAACCAGTATTCTTAAACCCAAAGAATCCAAGAACTGAAAAGACAATAGCAAAAGCAATGACTTTAATGAAAGAGCATGGAATGGTACCTATATATCATACAATGAAAGCATACAAGATGAGTAAAGCAAAACATCCAGATGGTTCGGCTTATTTTAAAAGTGATTATCCTAAGTATATGGAAAATTTTGCAGATGGAAAAGTAAAAGGTAAATCAAGACCAGGCAGAGTAAAAAGAGCAGGTGCAAGTTGCAAAGGTTCGGTAACGGATTTAAGACGTAAGGCAAAGAATAGTAGTGGTGAAAAAGCAAAGATGTATCACTGGTGTGCTAATATGAAGTCAGGAAGAAAGAAATAGTTAGCAATGTTAGATGATTGTATATGGCTTACAAATGGTCTACAAATTGGTGACGCAGATGACTCTAAATCAGTATTATCAAAAGCCTGTTGTAGATCAAAACACAACCAATCAGTAATTGATTCAACTGATGGAGATCTAAAAAAATTAGTATCTGCATCACAATCTCCAGAAGATCATATACAAAAATTAAAAAATCCTTTATACAATTTTCAAAATCTTAAAGATACTGTATGTAAAACTTGCCATGAAGCCGAAAAAGGCACGGGCCAGAGTATGAGGACAGTGTACGCAGGCCATTATACAAAGAAAGTAAAGCCAGGAACAATTAGACTTCTACAAGTTAGTTTTGGTAACTTCTGCAATTTTAAATGTAGATACTGTAGTCCAACACACAGTACAAGTTGGAATGACGACACACCGTTCATGAATGAAATAAGAGAACAAAACAAAGATTCAAAAATTAATATAAATCATGTCTACACTAAAGCACTCAACAATGAACAAGAAACTTACAACATAGAAAAAAATATAGTCGAACAATTAAGTAGTGTGGACCTTAGTCATTTGCAATATGTAGGTGTGTTTGGTGGAGAACCTTTTTTATCCAGACATTGGAAACCATTCGTTGAGTTATTATCCCAAAAGTGTGATATTTCTAAAGTAAGATTACAGATTAATTCTAATTTTAGTATATTTCCAAAGTCAAATACTATAGAAGTACTGAAAAAATTTGGTCATATTGATCTTAGAGCTAGTGTAGAAGCAACAGGTAAGTTAGCTGAATATATAAGAGCAGGACTGCAATGGACAGTTTTTGAAAAAAACTATAATAAATGGAAGGATATTTCGGTAGAATATCCAAATATAAGATTACAGATACATATGACAAATAATGTTTACAGTATTAATAAAGTTTCAGAGTTTGAAGAATGGTTACTTGATACGTCAAATGGACAACCAAAGCAATACTTTCCGCAATATCTTTACACACCTGAATTCTTAGATCTTAGAAGAGTTCTCACAGAACAACAGTTAGACATATGTATTAAAAGAATAGAAAAAATGAAGATAGATAAACTGAGAAAATCGTTATTAAACTTTGTATCTAGCAAGAATTTATACGATGCAGATCTTGTAGAAAAATTTAAACTTTTTAACGGCTCTTTAGACAAATCAAGAACAGAAACTCTTGGTGATGTGAACCCAGAATTAGCAGAGTGGATATTAAAATAATTTAATAAATAATATTATGAGACTATTTGAATTATTACATATAGACGAAGGTAAGAAGAAACCTAAGCCAACTAACCCTAGTAAATGGGCATATTACAAAGGTCAGGCTAAGAAAAAGTTTGACGTTTATCCGTCAGCATATGCGAATGCATGGGCGGCCAAGATGTATAAGAAAGCTGGCGGGGGCTGGAGATAATGAGACTTAACGAACTACACAGAGATGTGGTTCAAGATGCTGTTAAGTACCACATCGAGAACAACATACCTTTCAGAGAAAACATATTTAGGCCAGGCACTCAAAATTTCTTTAGGCTTTTTAATGAAGCAAGAAGACTTTACGAAAAAGGTCTTATAAAAGCAGACTGGGAAGATATTGAGTTATTTGAAACAGATATAGGAACAGTGATAAATGCCAAAGAAGGAAAGATTGCATTAGACCTTCCTTTTGAAGAAACAACTGATTTAGAAGAAGCAGAGTATCAAGGTAAAAAAGTAAAATTAAATTCACCTAAACGTGGAGGCAGTAAAAAATACTATGTCTACACTAAAAATAAAAAAGGTAATGTAATTAAAGTATCATGGGGTGACACAACTGGACTTAAGACCAAAGCAAACAATCCTGGCGCAGTAAAGAGCTTTGTAGCAAGACATGACTGTAAAAATAAGAATGATAAAACTAAAGCAGGTTACTGGGCTTGTAGGACACCAAGATATAAGCAACTAGGTGTGAAAGGTGGCCAGTGGTGGTAAAGCCTTATGCAGACAAAAAGATTAATGAGAATGTTTTTATTAGAACGTTTGAAAGTGATGTAGAGTCAACAGAATTAGTTTGGCACAGAGATGCCAATAGCAGAAATATAAAAGTAATGGAAGGCGAAGGTTGGAAGTTACAATTTGATGATACTCTACCGAAGCAGATGAAAGTGAATGAGAATTATTTTATTCAGGCAAACACGTATCATAGAGTTATTAAAGGTGACTCAAATTTGATATTAGAAGTCAAGGAGAATGTTTAATGTCAAAACTTCGTATAGTACCAAAAGAAAACAGAAGTATAAAATTATCAAGTGATCAAGTCATTCAAGCTCTTGCTAATTATCTTGCAGATGAAGATATGTTAACTGAAGCAGAATGCACTGGAGTGATGACTTACATGATGGAAGATGATGCAGGAATAACTGTTGAACTGATCTTTGATCAGAAACAAACAATGCAGTAGGAAAACAAGATGCGTTTAGTAGAACTTATAGATGAAGAATACCAAGGAGGATTGCGTAAGTGGTTCAAGCAGAAATGGGTGAACATTGGCAAGAAGAAAAAAGGTGGTGGTCATCCTGAGTGTGGTACTTCAGGAAAGAAAAGTGGATACGCAAAATGTGTGCCAGCTTCAAAGGCCGCATCTATGAGTAAGAAAGAAAAAGAGTCAGCAACAAGAAGAAAACGTGCCGCACAGAACAAAGCAGGTAGAGGTGGCAAGAAACAATCAGGACAAGGTAATAAACCTATTAGAGTAAGTACGAAGGCCAAGTAGATGAGTAACAAGAGGCGCTTCTTGGATGAATGGGAAAACTTATGTTGGAGCGACACAGATCCAAAAGATTTGTGGATGTTTGACAAACTACTTTTAGCAAAAAGATTAGGATACAAATGTGGCCCGGTAGGTACAGCGGTGCCGGAACCAGGCAAGTATATTGTAAGGCCATGCATTAATCCTATGGGTCTTGGCTTGGGTGCAGAAATACACAACATTTTAAGAAAGACAGATCATTTACCTCCGGGTCATTTTTGGTGTGAAATATTTGAAGGAGATCATATTAGTGTTGATTATGAATATGGTGAACCTGTGTTGACTGTTAAAGGAATAAGATCCAATAATAAAGATCTGACAAGATGGGACAAATGGATCAAAGTCGATAATGATATTAAGTTTCCGGAAGTGTTAGAAGAATATAAAGACAAATACAAATATTTTAATTGTGAATTTATAGATAAGAAGTTAATTGAAGTACACTTAAGAGTGAATCCTGATTTTGCAAATGATAATTCAGAATACATACCTGTATTCAAGGGCGATTCTATAGATCCACCAGAAGGTTATAGATACATCAAGGACCCTGAAGCACATGGGCGTATTGGTGCATTTATTAAATAAATACTTTTATGCGTTATACTGAGTTATTAGAATCTATGTCTTTTTCAGCAGGTCACAAGGACCCTAAGAGTAATTATTGGGTGAGTGACACGGATTCGGGCGATCCATACACAGATGAATTCTACAAAAACACTGACAAATATATGTACAGTGATGATGAACCACCTGCAAATCCAAACTACAAAGAAGAGCTAGATTTAACTTTGTCAAACGCAAGTATGCGTGATGTAATGGATACATTAGGTTACACAACAGATTTAGAAAATTCTGCACCATTTCCTATAGATGAATTCATAGCAAGGACAACTCAATGGTTGCAAAAAAATATTGGAAAGTTATCGCCAGAAATAAAACCACAAATAGCAAAAAGACCACACGGTGCTACAATGATTGGTGGTGGTAAGCCTGAGGGATATTACAACAGAATTATCAAAAGAATGAATGAGATTGCCAGAACAGGCAAGGAAAATGGCGCAACACACGTTTGGGCTAGTTAGGTAAATAGTGTTATGAAGCTGTCACAAATATTTGAAACCAAAAAAGAAGTCAAAGATCGTAATCCAGTAGCCAAAGAACTGAGACAAAATCCTCAATATAAAGCAAAAACTGAGATAGACAAGAAAAAAGAAGTTAAAAAAGGATATCAAAAACATAAAGGTAAGATGGAAGAAGCAACTATCAAACCTTATATTTCTATGTACAAAGATGAAAAAGATGGCAAACAAGTTTATGATGTGTTAGACAAAAATGAAAAGTCGGCTTTTAAAACAAAAGATTACGATAAAGCAAAAGATTACTTCAAACAGAATTTTGATAAGTTAAAAGAACTTAAGGAAGACGAAGCAACTTCGCAGAGATATGCCGCGGCATGGAGAAAAGAAAACCCAATTGGTAGCAACTGGTTGAATCCAGATGACTATGATGCAGATTCAGAAGGTGAACATTATATCACTAACACAAGAACTGAAATGGACATATTTAAAGTTCCAGCAAAGAATTACGATGAAGCATTTGATAAATGGTTAGATGGAGGTTCGTCGAGTGAACCGAAAGACAACATCTATTACGATTCAACAAAAGACTATGCAAGTGATCATCAGTACTGGGGTAGAAAAGCACCAGAGCAAGAAGATGATGAAGATTTAGAAGATTCAGTACAACATACATCAGAAGCAGGTTACCAAGGTGAGGTAGAGCCAACATCACACACTTTTAAGAAAGCAGATTTAGATAAAGTAAAGAACACGATCAAAAGCAAAGGCATGAGTGCTGATGCAGAAAAAACAGATGGTGGTGTTAAAGTACACACATATGACAAAGACAGATCAAGCATCGCAAAAGCATTAGGTATAGATGAAGCCATACCGGCGGCGGTAGGTGCAGTGGCAAGAGCCTTAGTTGCTCCTGGAATAAAAGGAAAGTTATCAAGGGCGGCGGCGAATACGGCAATTGATAAAATGACTGACTCTATGGACAACCATGGTGATGAATCAAGAGATGTAGCAACAGACTTATGGGCAGATATGCCAAACTTTGAAAAAGAAAAGTTTGGTGGAAACAACGAAGAAGGTTTTGAAAACTTTTTAAAGTCAGATGATTTCAGAGATCATCTAGATCATCTTAGATCCAAGTTCGAAGATAAAATGCAACCAGATCCGGAATTAACTGCTGATGATATGGAAGATGAGGACCTACCGGCTTTCCTAAAACAATACAAAAAGAAGACAGCAGAACTAGACAGAATGAGAAAGTTGGCAGGTATGTCAACAGCATCAGCATCAGACATGAATGAAGACTATCAGAAGATGGTGAGAGATGTTATACTAAAGCTGATTAAGAAAGGTATGTCAGATGATGAGATACAAGATAGAACAGGTGAAGCAGGAGAAAGAATTAAGATAATCAGACAGAACGCTGAAAAAGAAATGAATGAATATGATGGCCCAGATGAAACAATAGATGGTTCTTTTACAGATAAACAAATTAAACAAGCCTTTGGTGTGTTGAATGATCCAAGATTTAAGCAAGGAAACTATGATGGTGCAGTGGCAGTAATCAATAAAATAGCACCAGGCTTATCAGATCATCCTAGCGTTGCAAACGCATTGAAGAGAGCCAATGAAGCAACACAAGATATTGCACAACAGACACAGGCCACTTCAGCAACACAAACTACAGCACAGCCACAAGGACAACAGCCACAAGGACAACAACCGCAAGACATGGCTAAAAAATTAAATCCACTAAAGAGTGTTATCAAAACTAGGACTTCGTCACAACAAGCGGCCAAAGGTTTAGACGCTATGGGCAAAGGTGAAATAGTTCCACCAGCACAAAGAGGAGCGGCTTCTGACTTTGTTAATACAGCAACAAAAGTAATGACTGATCCTAAAACTGCTATGCAGTATAGAAATTTAGTGAAGAAGGTCAGTCAGTAATGGACTTAGAATATTTAAAAAAATTAGCAGGTATCACAGGACATGAACAGATGTCAATGAAATCTGTTGAACAAGAAATTGCAGAGAGAAGAAGGGAAACAATGCGTAATGTTATGCGTGAAGCAAAAGAAGAAACTTTAGAACTCGAAAAGCTATCGTACAATGCAGATGCACTAGCACCTGTTCTTTCTAAAGAAAATGTTGACTATCATTACAAAGTATTAAGCGCCGGATATGTTAACAGATACAACAATAAAGAAGGTGATCTAGATTTTAATTATGGTGGTGCTAAATTACATAATTTATTTTGGCAACAGTTTAAACCAGCAAAAGAATCAAGTACACTAGGCGGTCCAATAGAACAAACTATCACAGCAAACTATGGAGACTTAAAAGGTCTTACTGAAAAAATGGTAGAAGCGGCTATGACTATACAAGGTTCTGGTTGGGTATACATGACAAAGACTGGCACAATAAAGACAACACCGAATCAAAGTTTTAAGACTGACGTGTTCATGCCAATCGATATGTGGGAACATTCTTTCATGGATTACGTTCCAGCCAAAGATGCAAAGAAAAAATATATTGAATCAGTTATGAAATTAATGGACTGGGACAAATTAAACAGAAGGCTTGAAGGATGAGATTTTTAATTTGTAACGGAAGTCTAAAAGGTGATGGCGAATCTAACACGTTCAAAGTCAGCAAAATGTTACAGACGGCTTTTAATATGCTCGGTCATGAATGTGAACTTGTAACTTTAAGAGATTTAAATTATGAAGGCTCTACAGATGAAGTTAATGATGAATTACAGCCAGTAATAAAAAAAATGCTCGAAATGGATGGTGTTGTATTTGCAACTCCGATATGGTGGGGAGTACATAGTTGTCATATACAAGCATTGATGGAAAGATTAGATCCAATATACAGTTGGGCAAAAGATAATAACTATCAACCTTTTTACAATAAAGTTTTTGGTAGTTTAGTATCAGGTGGCGGAGATGGTTTTCAACATATACACGGAATACTTTATTCATTTGCATCAAACTTTGGATTTACAATTCCACCACAGTGTAACATAGAGTCAAGAGCACAAGGCACAGCAAACATTGTAAAAGATGATGACACATATGAACAAGTAAAGAACTGTGCTACAAATATGGTAGTATGGGCACAAATCTTAAGAGAGAACCAACCTACTATAAAAGCCAGACATGGATCAGTTGATATAAACGAATCAAATTTAGCCAATGCTGAACTGGCAAAAAAATTTAATAATTATGGACTAGCGGCCAAGCATTTACAAGGCAGGTTCTATGCTTATAAAGATGGTAAGATGACAGGTGGACCTTTTGATACTATTGATCAGTTACAAGCACATCAGCAAGAAATATTAGATAAAATGGATAGCAAAAATGAAAATTAATGATATATTACATGAAAACGATAGACGTGATTTTTTAAAGAAAGCCGTAGCAGGAGCAGGTGCTCTTGCCTTAGGTTCTATTGCTGTACCGTCAAAAGCATGGCCATCTGAGCTACCACAAGATTTTAACTTCATGGATCAGTTCTTAAGTGACAAAGTTCTTAATGATCCTAAGTACAAAGAGTTCAAGTCAATTGGCGAAAAATTGTTAAATACGTTAAGAGAGATAGAAAAGAGCAAACAGAAACAGAATGCTCAAAGCAAAGGAATTGAAGTATAATGGCTACACAAAGCGAAAATTTATTTCCGACTACAGATAATACTATTAGTTTAGGATCTAATAGTAAGAGATGGTCTGATGTTTACGCTTTAGAGTTTCACGGTAAAGCCACATCTGCAGATACAGTTACTTCACTTTCTAACCACACACTAGACAGTTTAAACAATGTATCAGTAGCAAATCCTAATACAAATTCAATTTTACAGTATGACGGAGCAAACTGGGTAGCCAACAGTGCGGCGAACCCTACTTTAATAAATGATCTTACAGATGTTGATTCAGCAAGTCCAGTAAGTGGAATGTTTCTAAGATATAATGCAAGTTCAAGTAAGTGGGAAGCCACTACAGTTAATCCAGCAAACATAACTCCTACATTTGTAGGACTAGCGGATACACCATCGTCATATTCGGCAAATCAACTTTTAAAAGTTAATTCGTCTGGAAATGCAATAGAATTTTTTACAAATCCAGGTTACATATCAGATCTAAGTGCTCAGACTACTGACGATTTAGCAGAAGGTTCAACTAACCTTTACTATACAGATGCTAGATGGGACACTAGATTTTCAAATAGATCTACAACGAATTTACCAGAAGGTAGTAATTTATATTTCACTAACGCAAGAGCAGATGCTCGTATTGCCGCGGCAAGTCTTAATGATTTATCAGATGTCAACACAGGTGCAAAATCAAACGATGATGTGTTAACATGGGACAACGCAAACAGTTATTGGAAGTCAAGTCCAGTAGCAATAGGAAGCCTAGGCGGAGTAACAATAACATCACCTAGCTCAGGACAAGTTTTAAAATACAATGGCAGTGCTTGGGTAAATGCCGCTGATGCCGATTCAGGAACGTTCAGTTCATTAACAGACGTAGGAATATCAGCAAGAGCAAATAACGCCGTTGTTTTTTACAATGCTACCACAGCCAAAAACGAATATACTAATTCACCAACTTTCGATGAAGTAACACTAACAGGTAACTTGAACCTGAGTGCTAATTCATCTATAGGTGGTACAATAACATTCACTGACACGATATTACCGATTGGTGAAGGAAGTTCAAATACTACAGCAATAGGAATCAGAGCAGATAAAGGAACAGGATCTCGTCATGCTTATCTAACTTGGTCGAAATCAAATAACCAATGGGAATCATATTACAGTGATCAACCCAATGGTAATGCTCCTTTTGTGACAGCATCTATTAATGCAGTACTTAAAGGAAACTTGGAAGCACAAGTAACAGCACACATATTACCGAGTACAACTAACACATATGACTTAGGTAGTACTGCAAAAGCATTTAGAAAAATTTACGGAGAAGCGACATCGGCCAG
>Ga0163111_10000958_pt1 | contig 17482 bp, 19 predicted proteins | sample CRUFie1St18metaG_FD_109645 | JGI IMG/M metagenome (GOLD analysis project Ga0163111, IMG submission 109645) | Marine microbial communities from the Costa Rica Dome - CRUD Field 142mm St18 metaG | ecosystem: Environmental > Aquatic > Marine > Oceanic > Photic zone | place: Costa Rica: the Eastern...
AGCAGCTAATCCTTCCTCATTATTTTTTAAAAGCAATTGAAGCCAAGAAAGACAAGTCCAAGCAGCAAAATGATTTGGTATTTGCTGGATGATATTTTGGAAATCTTGGACTATTGGTATTAAATCTTGTCCATCTTTATATTTTGACAAGGCTTGATTGAAATCGGATTCGATTGGGTTAACTTCAGAAGTCATATTTTTTTAAACAGCAAAAGAACTTCCACATCCGCAAGTTTGAGAGGCATTAGGATTTACAAAATTGAACCCTCCTCCAATTAAATCCTTACTGAAATCAAGTTGCATACCGTATATGTATAAGAGACTTTTTGGATCACAGACAACTTTAAAAGTTTGTTCAGAATTTAATGAATAATCGTAGACTTTATCATCTGAATTTATGTCGTTACCGCCTATAAAATCCATCGTATAACTCATACCACTGCAACCTCCTGACCTTACTCCAACTCTAAGAGCTTTCTTTTCATCCTGATTTTTTAGTAAATTTGAGATTTGCTCTATTGCATCGTTAGTAATCAAGATACCCTTACCATCATCAGAGTTCTTAATTGTTTCTTCTAATTCTAAGTTTTTCATAAACACTGATTACCTACACAATAATAATATAAAAAGTTTAGGTACATCATGCATAGAACAAACAATATACAAACTTGATTTGTTATAATTTTAAGAAAAAGTGAAAATTGCAATAGTTGGTTCTGGATTAGCTGGTTTAACTGCAGCAGTTAATTTAGTAGATGAGGGTCATGATGTTGAAATCTACGAAAACAGATCTTTTTGGGGAGGTAAAGTAGGGAGTTGGGAAGATAAAGATGGGAATCACATAGAGATGGGTTTACATGTATTTTTTTATAACTATGCAAATCTATTCAAACTAATGAAAAAAGTTGGAGCTTTTGATAATCTTCTACCAAAAGAACATACCCATCTATTTATAAATAACGGCGGCAATTTAAAATCCCTAGATTTCAGATTTGCTTTGGGAGCACCTTTTAATGGTTTAAAAGCTTTTTTCACTACTGAACAACTAACGTGGGTTGACAAGTTGAGAAATGCTCTAGCTTTAGGTACTAGTCCAATTGTTCGAGGATTAATAGACTATGAAGGTGCAATGAAGATTATTAGAGACTTAGATAAGATAAGTTTCAAAGAATGGTTCTTAAATCATGGTGGGAGTGAAAAGAGCTTGGAAAGGATGTGGGATCCTATTGCATATGCTCTAGGCTTTATTAATTGCAAAGACATTTCAGCAAGATGCATGTTAACTATTTTCATGATGTTCGCATCAAAAACTGAAGCCTCAAAACTAAATTTACTTAAGGGTTCTCCTCATAAGTGGCTTACAAAACCTATTGTTGATTACATTACAAAAAAAGGAGCTAAAATTCACCTTAATCATAAAGTTGAAGAAATTATTTATGAAAAAGATTCTTCTTCCTATTCGGTTACTCACTTGAAAATATCTACCCCTAATGGACCGATAACAGTATTTGCTGATAAATTCCTTGCTGCCTGTGATGTACCCGGAATTAAAAAAATAATTCCAAATGAATGGTATAAATTTAGTGAATTCGAAGGCATCAAAAAATTGAGAGCAGTTGCAGTAGCAACAATCCAATTAAGATACAACGGTTGGGTTACTGAATTAAATAAAGATAATACAAGCCATAGTCCCACCGGATTAGATAACCTCTTGTATTCAGCTGATGCATCTTTTAGCTGTTTCGCTGATTTAGCCCTTGCTAGTCCTGAGGATTATAGAAAAAAAGATATGGGATCACTCCTCCAATGCGTTTTAACTCCAGGAGATCGATGGATGGGCAGATCCACAGAGCAAATAACGAAAGAAATAGATATTGAAGTTCGTCGTTTATTCCCATCTTCAAAAAATCTAAAGTTACTCTGGAGCAATGTAGTCCAAATACCACAATCACTTTATAGAGAATCGCCTGGGATGGAGCCATATAGACCAAATCAAAAAACATCTATATCTAATTTCTTTATGGCTGGGAGTTACACTAAACAAGATTACATTGACTCTATGGAGGGAGCTACAATGAGTGGACATTTAGCAGCAGCAGCTATTCTAGAGAAGAAAGCTCAGTTAACAAAGAATCTTGCAGTTAGCTAACTTATGGGTACTTGGCTTAAACATGACGTAATAACAGTAGTAAATGCGCCATTAGACAATGTATGGAACACTTGGAGTGATTTAGATTCAATGTCCCTTTGGATGAGCTGGATAGAATCTGTAAAAACAGTTAATGAAGAGACATCAACTTTACCTGATCTAACTGAATGGACTTTAGCTGCAAATGGATTTAAGTTTAAATGGAAAGCTCAAATCACTGAAAGAATAGAAAAAAACAAACTTAAATGGAAATCTATTGGAGGGTTACCGACAGAAGGATCTGTTGTTTTTGAGTCTGAGGGTGAACAAAAAACATCAGTAAATCTTGCCATAACTTACGAATTACCTAAAATGATTGCTCGATTTATGGAAGAAAATATTTTAGGGAAGATGGTAACTAATGAATTACAAGCTAATATCGATAGATTCAAAGATTTAGTTGAGAAAAATTATAATAAGGAATTTCCTAGTTAAAAATATCAATTGCAATTTCTAGTAATCCTTCAAAAGTATATTTATGTGCTTGCATATCTACTCTACCAAATATGTTTTCGCATAATTTTGATGTTTGAGGACCAATAGTTAATAATTTCGTATTATCTAGGAAAGTTAGCCAATTTTTTCCAAACTCTTTTTCTAATAAAAAAGCAGAATTAGATACAGTTTTACCGCTTGAAAAAATCATTGCATCAACTTTTCTTTTAGAAATAGCATCAATTGTATTATTTGGAATTGAATTAGGACATCTTGTTTCATAAGCTGCAACCTCGACAACACGTGCGCCAGCATTTCTAAATTGATCAGCAATTAAATCTCTGCCGCCTGTCTGAACTCTTGGTAAAAAAACTTTAAGACCATATCCAGATATTGGGAAATTTTCTATCAAACTCTCCGCAACATATTCTGGGGGTATAAAGTCAGCTTGAATTCCCAGTTCATCGAGAGTTTTGGCGGTTTTTTCTCCAACTACAGCAATTTTTATTTGCTTTGAACACTCTTTTAATGAATTATTAAAATACCTTAATCTCTGATCTACAAATTTAATTCCATTACTACTAGAAAAAATTATCCAATGAAAATCATTTATTTCATTTAATGCTTCATCAAGAGGATTTAAATCATCTGGAAATCCAATACTTATGGCAGGTAAATCATATATTTTAGCTCCCATATTGATGAATAATTTTTTTACATCTGATATACCATCTTTAGATCTTGTAATAATTATATTTCTTTTATCCAAAGATAGTTCAAGTTTTGGCATGATTATCCTCAACATTTTCATCTTGATTTTTATTTTTTAATTCCTCTAAAATTTTCAGGACTGAAGATCCTTTATCAATTACTATGTCATCTTTGAAAATTATTTCTGGAACCCTCCTCATCTCTATTCTTTGTCCAAGGTTAAATCTTATTTGGTTTTTGTAAATATTTAAATTTTTCACGATTTCTTTCTTAAGTTTTTCTTCTGCATTTGAGGTTATATAGACTTTGCAATATTGCAAATCTCCTGATAAATCTACTTTTGAAATATTGACAAAGTAATCCTGAATAAGTTTATTATCCAGGTCATTTTGCATAATCAAAGTTATTTCTTTTTTCAAGAGTGATGATACTTTTGCAATCCGGTGATTATTTGGCATTATGAATTTTTAATTGAGTGGACTTGTCATTGCTTGTAATACGAAATAAACCGTTATAAACGCACTTAAAACAGATGATATTATACCTATCAGAGTTAATGGATTCGATCTATTTTTAAAAAGAGGTTCGATTAATGCTACTAGACCTCCGACAATAATAGAAATTAAATACTTTGGATATCTTGCAACATTAGAGAAAAATTCGCCCATTAGCTCCACAAATAGATTACTTTTTTAGCTAAGTTTTAACAAACATTAAACAGCATGATCACATTATATCAATTTAGGCATAGCGCTTTTTGCTTGAAGACAAGAATGGCCCTACACGCTAAAAAATTACAATATCGAGTTGAAGAAGTAACACCAGGCATTGGTCAACTGAAGATCTTTAACTTATCAGGACAAAAACAAGTCCCCATAATAGTTGATGAAAATGATCAAATTATTAGTGATTCATCAATTATTTGCGAATACATCGATAAAAAAAATGCAAATAATAAACTTTTCCCAGATGATCCCGTTTTATTTGCGCAGTGTAAATTAATCGAAGATTGGGCAGATACTACAATGGCTGCAACTTGTAGAAAAGCTTTAATAAGATCAGCTATAGAAAATCCACAACTAAGAACTGCACTACTTCCAGATGAGATACCATCTTCAGTGAAAAATATTGTTGATAAACTGCCTTTTAAAAATTTAAGAAAAATATCAAATATAGTTTTATCTTCAAAAGATAATCTCGAACTACAGAAAATATTAGAAGCCTTATCAAAATCGCTAATTAAAAAAAGATTTTTACTTGGTGATAGTTTATCAATTGCAGATATTGCAATTGCTTCTCAATTATCTCTTCTTAAATTTCCAAAGTCTTCGGGACCAATTCTTTCCGGAGAAGGATGTCAAGAATATATAAACAATCCATATTTAGAAAATTTATTTATCTGGAGAAATAATTTAGAAGAATACCTTTTTAGTGCTAATTCTCAATAAATTCAAAAGTCAATTTGTATTTATTTGTATTAATAGCATGAGCAGATACATCACCAACTTTAGATCCATAAGTAGCAATGTATTGAACACCGCAAATGCGCTTCTTTTTGGGATCTATTTTAGCAAAATTCTCCGATGTACATTTTTGAAATTTACTAATGGTCTCAACCTGATTAATACGGGAAGCTCCAGGCTTGTGTACTGTTTGAATAACGAATTCATCTGCAAAAAAAACATTATCGTCTTCAACCTGATTTCTCCCTGTAATACGAGAGTCAATATAGAAATCATTTTTTAAATAAGTTATTTGATTATTAATTGATTTTGGATCATTGACTACTTTTATTAAATTATTGCCAAAAACTGCTCTTCCAACTGACTCAGAATTTTTTGCACGATTACCAACCACTTCGTTTAAGTCGTTTTTAAAGAAATTTACTTCATATTTGATAGGTGGTTCTGAATCATTTATTAAGTCCTTAGAGGTTACAAGCCAATTCCCTTCAAACCAAGTAGGATAAATTAAATCTTTGGAGATATTTGAAAATTTTAAACTTGGCAAATATAATTCAGGCCATAATTTTTCTCTATTTTCCAAAAATTCTCTTACGTTAGAATCGCCCAAAGCAAATACGCTATTTATGGGCAGCACTTGAATAATCAAGCAAAGAATTAATCCAAAAAAAATTTTTATCATGTCAAATCCTATAATAAGATCTACAGATCATTATGTATTATTAGAGCCAGATTCAAAAGAAAGAATAGTAACTAAAAAGGAAGCAATATTATGGTTAAAGGATTGGCTAGCCAAGGTCGAGATATCTTCGATATACGAAAATATAGATAATTGCGATGAGAATTTCTTTCAAGACTTATTAGAAAGTACTTATGAACTAGAAATAAAATTCGGATATGTTATCAAGTGGTTTGCAGTAAGAATTGATCCAAATTAATTAGTAATTTTTTTATAAAGAGAGTTAATTATTTTATTTGCAACTTCATCAATATTTTCTTTTTTAACCTCAATTCTTAAATCTGCTTGAGAATATAAATTTTGCCTATCCTGAAAGATTTTTGTATATAAATGATCCAGATCTTCTCCATGAAGTAATGGTCTATTTTCTAAATCATTTTTCAATCTTTCTAAAGCGATCTCTTTCTTAAGATCAATCCATATAGTTATTCCTTGCCTAAGTATTCCCCAGTTTTCCGGTTTAGTAACAACCCCTCCCCCAGTTGATATTACTAATGAAGGAAATCTAATACTTTCTTTTAAACATTCTGATTCCAAATCTCTGAATTTTCGTTCTCCATAATTATGAAAAATTTGATAAATTGATTTCTTTGTTAAATTCTCAATTAGTAGATCCAAATCAACATACTTGTAACTTAGTAATTCAGCGAGTTTTGAGCCAGTTTTAGATTTACCACAACCCATCATACCAATTAAAAATATGCTCCTTCCTCTAATTATTTTTGTTATTTTCTCAATAATGGATTGTTCCATAAAGACAAAAGACTAAATTAAACCTTAAGATAGTATTATTGCAGAGATCTATGACTTTGACACATACCAAACCATTACATGGTCAGGGACGTGAATGCGTCATAACTCGTCGTGCTTGTTTTAGTTCTAGTCATCGTTATTGGCTCCCTGAAAAAACCCCAGAAGAAAATTTAGCTCTTTTTGGTAAATGCAGTATTTCACCTGGGCATGGGCATAATTACGAACTCATTGTATCTATGGGTGGTGAGCTTGACTCTTATGGAATGGTTTTAAATCTTTCTGATGTAAAACATTCTATAAAAAGTAAGGTCACAGGACAGCTAGACTTTCGTTTTTTAAACGATGTATGGCCTGAATTTAATATTCATGATGAATTTGGCATGCTCCCAACAACTGAAGCTTTAGTAAAGGTTATTTGGGATCGTTTAAAAGATGAATTACCACTTACAAGTTTAAGACTTTATGAAAGCCCAATTTTATGGGCGGATTATTATGGCAAACAAATGGAATCTTTATTAACAGTTCAAACGCATTTTAATGCAGCACACAGATTAGCAAAAGATGAGATCTCTCTAAGTGAAAACAAAAAAATATATGGAAAATGCGCACGAGTTAATGGGCATGGACATAATTATTTTCTTGAAGTAACTGTTCGAGGACAAATTGATCAAAGGACTGGCATGATTTGCGACTTGCCTTCATTACAAACAATTATTGATGATCTAATTGTTGAACAGTTTGATCATACTTTCTTAAATAAAGATATTGAATATTTTAAAACTTGTGTGCCGACTTGTGAAAATATTGCTTTACATATTGCCGATATTTTGGGATCACCTACTAAAAACCTTGGAGTTAATCTACATAAAATTAAACTTCAAGAGAGTCCAAACAATGCAGCTGAAATTTATGTTGAGCAAAGTATTTATAATTCCTTGCAAAGGAATATTGAAAATTCTTTAGTTGCGCAGACTTGAAGACCCCCAGCATAACGGTCATAATAGCTTCAAGTTTAGATGGAAGAATCGCCTTTCCTGATGGTGGAGAATCACATCTTGGGAGCAAGAGAGATAAGAGAATTTTAAACGAAAACTTATCAATGGTTGACGCTACAATTTTTGGACTAGGAACACTTAAAGCCCATAAAAGTACATATTTAGTCAAAAAATATTCTGATAATGGTGAATTAAAAATTTCACAATATCAGCCTATTTCTCTGGTAGCATCCAATAGTAGAAGATTTTGTTGGGATTGGGAATATTTTAAACAACCAATCAAAAGATGGTTAATTAGCTCAAATAAAAACGCAATATTAGGCAATAGTTTTTTTGAAAAAGAAATTACATATAAAAATTCTTGGAGTAAAACCTTATTGAGTATTAAAAAAGCAGGTATCAACAATATTGCTCTTTTAGGTGGAACAAAACTTATCAATTCTTTTATCAAAGAAGATTTGGTTAATGAAATCAAAATTACAATAGTCCCCCGCATTATTGGAGGAACATTTACATGGATCCCAACAGAAAAAACACATCAATTATTTAATTTAAAACAATATTGGGAAATAAAATCTATTCAAGAATTAGATAAGAATGAAATTCATATTCATTACACTAGGAAAAATAAGAATTAAATGACTAAATATGAACCTAAAAGAATATAGAGTCGAAATTAAATTATCTATTCAAGAAATCAATAAAACAACTTGGTTTGAATTGATGAGAGAAATTGATAACCCTTTTTATGAATGGGAATGGCTTATAAACCTTGAGAATTCTAAAAGCGTATCAAGAGAAACTGGTTGGCAACCTCTTTATTTTATAGCTTACAAAAATAACGAAATATGTGGAATAGCTCCACTATTTCTTAAGAGTCATAGTTATGGAGAGTTTATTTTTGATCAATCTTTTGCAAGATTAGCAAAAGAATTAAATTTAAATTATTATCCTAAACTCATTGGCATGAGTCCGTATAGCCCAATCAAAGGTTATCAATTCTTTTATAAGGATAATCAAAAAAATAAAGAAATCACAAATTTATTAGTCAATCATATTGATGAATTTGCTGTAAATAATAAAATATTAAGTTGCAATTTCTTATATGTAGATGAAGATTGGGCAAAGCATCTAGAAGACTTAGGATATAACAAATGGATAAATACAAGTAGTGAATGGCGGGCAAATGGCGAAAAAACATTTGACGATTTTCTATCTAATTTCAACTCTAATCAAAGAAGAAATATTAAAAAAGAAAGGAAATCAATTTTAAACCAAAATCTCAAATTAATAACTATTGAAAATGAAGATATAAATCAAGAAATTCTTCAAAAAATGCATTATTTCTATGAACAACATTGTTCAAAATGGGGTGTTTGGGGGAGTAAATATTTAACACCTAAATTTTTCGAAAATATCCTAGAAAATAAACAAAATATATTACTTTTTAGTGCATCAGAAAATGGTTCTGAAAATATTATCGCAATGTCTATGTGCGTAAAAAATGGAACAAATATATGGGGAAGATATTGGGGTAGTCAAGAAGAAATATTAAACTTACATTTTGAATTGTGTTACTACCAACCTATAGAGTGGGCAATAAAAAATAATATTAAAATTTTTGATCCTGGAGCAGGTGGAAAACACAAAAGAAGGAGAGGATTTTATGCTAAAAGTGCAATTAGTTTACATAAATGGTTTAACAAAACTATGGGGAATATTATTATTCCTTGGATGAATGAAGTAAACATACAAACTCATAAAGAAATTGAACACGAAAATAATTCAATACCTTTTAAATAAATAAAGAAATTATTTAACTATTTCAAGGTTTATATTATTAATATTATTTATAAAAAAATGTTTAAGATGGATTTAAGTCAAATTTTAGAGGAAAAAATCAATAAAGATAATCATTTATCGAATAGATATATAGACTTAGACCCTAAAGGATATTTCATAATAAAAGTAGATTTAAAAGAAAAGATAATAATTTTAGAGCACTATTTAAACAAAATTGATAAAAAAGGTTATGCGCTTGATCCTGAAACGAATGAACCAATTAAATGTGATTCGGGAGAAAAAAAAAGTTGTAATTTAACTTTTACCGGCACGAGTGCAAAAGAGCTTGGAATATTTATATGTGAAAATAGAAAGGACTTGATATCTAAATTTGATCATGCCTTATATTTAGGACGGGAATTGCAAAAAGCAGAAGAATGTTTATTCAAACAATTACCTTATGTTCAAGATTAAGAAATTAAACGAAAGAATCTTAATTTCTAATGTAGTGTTAGATTAGAAAAAAAAAAAATAATGAACATTATTTTCTACTTTGCATTTCTTGGTTTTGGTTTTGGAGCAGCGTTTATATTAGATAAACTTTTAAGGGCAGTTAAATTAATTTAAACATTATAAAATTTGCATAACTTCTCCATACAAATCATATTCATCTGCACCATATACTTTCGCTTCAACAAATTTTCCGATTAAATTATTCCTTTCTAAATTATGATCAACTGATAAGATTACATTGCCATCAATTTCAGGGGCAAAGTGATAAGAACGTCCAATTAATTCAGTATTATCAGAAGATTTTTCGACTAAAACTTTTAATATTAAACCTACATAAGATTTGTTCTTTTTCTGAGATATACCTTGTTGTATAGAAATAATATTATCTTTTCTTGCTTCAGCAACTTTCGCGGATACCCTATTTGGCAATTGAAATGCTTTAGTTCCTTCCTCGGGAGAGAATATAAATACACCTACGTGATCAAACTGATGTCTATTAAGAAAATCTAGAAGATGTTGAAAATGCTCTTGTTTCTCTCCTGGAAAACCAACAATAAGACTTGTTCGTAATACAGCTAATGGTATTTCTTTTCTAATTTTGCACAATATTGATTCATTCAAAGAAGCTTGCCAAGGTCTATTCATACTCTTCAATACATCTGGATGACTATGTTGAAGAGGAAGATCGAAATAAGGCACGATATTCTTTGAATCTTTAAAAGCTCTAATAACCTCATCTGTCAAACCAGTTGGATATGCATAATGTATTCGTATCCAGGGAACTGAAACTTTAGATAGCTCATCCAAAAGTTTGGCTAATGAAGGTTTACCATAAATATCTTGTCCATAATTTGTTGTAATTTGACTTATGAGAATTATTTCTTGAATGCCTTGCTTAGCCAGATTCTTTGCTTCTACAACTATAGATTCTATTGTCCTACTTCTTTGAGGACCTCTTAATTTAGGAATAATGCAAAAAGCACAATTATAATCGCATCCCTCAGCAATACGAAGGTAAGCAACAAATCTATTTTTTTCTGCAAATCTTGGAATCCCCTCATCTGCAATGAATTGGGGAATTTTGGAAACTTCATTAACAATTTCACCCTTTTCTACTCCATCTATAACTTGATTTATTTTGTGATAGTCTCCTGTGCCTACTAAACCTTTTATTTCAGGAATTTCTTTTAAAAGTTCTTCTTTAAAATGCTGAGCCATACAGCCAGCGACTATCACCTCCTTCCCCTTACTGGTATATTCTAAAATCTTTCTGATTGATTCTTCTCTCGCTGTTTCAATAAAACTACAAGTATTTACTACTACAACATTTGCATCATCGATATTACTATCAACTATATATCCTTCCCTATCTAACAAACCCTGCATATGTTCAGTATCAACAAGGTTCTTCTCACAACCAACATGACTGAAAGCGACTTTTGAAAGTTTTTTATCTTTTAGAGGAAAATTATCTTGTTTCACGAAATTGAAAAATAAACTTAAAAGAGTACTTTATAAAACCCTTAGGCCAAGATCATATTAGAATAGATTATGTAAATGACAAACTTTAAATTTCTATGGCACTTAGGACTTTAAAAAGTAGAAATAAAAAAGATTTGAAATGGCCAAAAATAATAATTGCAATTCTCAGTACTATCGGACTAGTTGACACAGGTTCAATTACTTTAAAAGATTGGGGGCTATTAACTTCTCTATCATGTCCAGGTATAAAGGACAGCTGCGAAACAGTCTTAAATAGTCCTTGGGGTACTTTATTTGAGAATAATCAATTTAGTATCCCTCTCTCCTTTGCAGGATTTATTACCTATCTTTTAATACTTATTCTTACATTATTTCTATCACTTAATTTAATTTCACCAAAAGAAAAATTAAATAAATTGATATGGTGGTTAATTTTTTTGATCTCTTGTGGATCTTCTATATTTAGCCTTTTATTAATCAATATAATGTTTTTTAAGATAAAAGCTTATTGCTTTTTTTGTATTCTTTCTGCAGTTTTATCTATTTCTATTTTTATTATCTCTATGATTGGAGCAAAGTTCGAAAGTCGGGAACCCATGATACTCAGGGGATTTATCGTTGCATTGACAATAATTATTAGTGGCTTGATATGGTCAAATAATATTGACCCATCAAATGCTACTGACATTTCAAGCAGCGAACAAAAAGTTTCTCCAGTAATAACTACATCAAGCTCTCCTCAAAAAATTAAATTCGCACAATTTTTAAGAAAAAATAATATAGCTATGTATAGTGCTTATTGGTGCCCACATTGCCATGATCAGAAACAATTATTTGGTAAACAAGCGGTTAAAGAGCTTACATTAATTGAATGTGCAGCCGATGGGGAAAATACTCAATATGAATTGTGTAAAACAAAAGAAATAAATGGATTCCCTTCATGGGAAATCAATGGTGAAATTTATAGCGGTGTTAGAGAATTAAACGAATTAGCAATAATGACTGGATATCAAGGAGATTCTAATTTTTAATAAATCTTTTACTTATTTTTTGCCCTAATTTCTGTCTAGTGTGACATTCCCAATTCTTATCTTTGTCAGGATAATCATCCCTATAATGCCCCCCCCTGCTCTCCTCTCTAAAAAGACAAGCTTTCAATAAGATTAAAGTTGTTATTTGTCTGTTATGTAAATCAAGTAAAAGATTAAGCCCTCTCCTCTTAGGTTCATTAAGTTTCACTTTTTGATCAAATCTTATGTTGGCGATACTATCCAATAAAGGATTAGAGCTTAATTCGTAATTATCATTTTGAAGATTTTTTAAGAATTTAATCATACTATTTTTAGTTCTAGACACTCCAAGATTGACCCAGCAAGACTTTCTTAATTCATCAATCTTGTCTGAAATTCTTAAAATTTGATCTTCTTGAGGATCTTGAATATTAAATTCTTTCAAAGTTCTATCTAACTTACGAATATTTATGGGATTATTCAAAACAATAGAGGACATCTTTCTCGCAAATACAAGACATTCCATTAATGAGTTACTTGCTAATCTATTTGCCCCATGAACTCCCGTAGAAGCGACTTCGCCCACTGCATATAATCCTTTTGTAGATGATGATGCATTTAAGTCAGTACTGACACCTCCCATCCAATAATGAGCTGCGGGTGCAACTGGAATAACTTCATTGAGAGGGTTCACACCATAATCTTGACATCGACTTAAAATAGTTGGGAATCTTTGAACAATTTTTTCTGGATCAATATATCTAAGATCTAAGCCAACATGATCAATATCGTTATCATGCATACTTTTCATAATTGCTCGACTTACTTGATCCCTAGTTGCCAAATCTTTATTTTGAAGGTTTCTAACAGGACTTTCGCCATTTTTATCAATTAAAACGGCACCTTCTCCTCGAAGAGCCTCAGATATTAAGAAGCAAGGAGCACCATAAAATTTTAAAGCTGTAGGATGAAATTGTATAAACTCAAGATCTTCGATAGCTGAACCTGCTTTCCAAGCTAGAGAAATCCCCTCTCCTGAAGATTGTGCAGGATTTGTAGTATTAGTAAATAAATGTCCACCCCCACCAGTAGCTAAAACAACTGCTCGAGATGTAATCCAATATAAATTAGATCCATCAAGTACTTGAACTCCTTTACATTCATCGTTATTAATCAGGAGTTCAGTAACTCTCACTCCCCTACAATGTAGGATATTTTTCTTGTTTTCTACATGATCTTCTAGAACCTCTACTAATGCTCTGCCTGTTCGATCTTTAACATGCAATACTCTTCTGCATGAATGTGCTGCCTCTAAAGTAGTTGACAATTGATCAAATTTCCGATCAAAAACCATACCTAGATTTTGTAATCTATCAACACAAGACGGAGCTTCTCTTACAAGCATTTCTACAGCGTTTATATCACATAATCCATCTCCAGCTATCAACGTATCTTGAGCGTGCAGATCAAAAGAATCATCTGGCCTAACTACTGATGCTATTCCTCCCTGGGCCCATCTACTAGAAGAAGCTTTACTAGTATTCCTATTCAAAAGAAGTATTTTTAATGTATCAGGTAATTCAAGACAAGTCATTAATCCTGCAGCTCCAGCACCTATTACAATCACATCCCATTGATCTATCGATATCGGTTCCTGAGAAAATGGTGGTCTTAACATTAAACTAATCCACTCAAAGTTGGTTGAATAATTGCTAAAAAAATAAAAATACCATCAACAATTAATGTTGTTTGAATTACATAGCTTGAGACCAAAAGAGCTTTACCATTTTCAGAGTTAATATTGGCAGATTTAAAAATTTCTTTTGAAATCAACCAAAGTATAAAAGCTACAAAAAGAATAATAGACAAAGATTTTATTTGTAGAAGGTTTTCAGATGTTTTTTGAAGTATTAATGGAGCACTCTCAGAGTCTGAAGTGATCACCTCTGTCCATTGATCCATTATTCCAGTCAGAAATATTGTAATGTCAGTGATAGCTGTTCCAAACAAAGAAGAAATATAAAAACTTGAACCAATTTTCCATTTAGTACTAAGACCAACTAAAGCTAAAGGCAATACCACTGCCTCAACAGGAATATGAAGAATTGGATAAGGACTTAGCCATCCCCAAAACAAACAACCTCCAAGCCAACTTCCTGAAACTCCAAGAAGTAATGAACCTACAATAAACCATTTGTTAGATTCTTTTCTAGATAAAATTAATGCAATAGAAATTATTAAAAATGTAAAACACAGAGCACTAATTGGTTCGAATCTAACCCAAGGGGCTTGAACAAAAATTGGTAAAATAACAAAAAAAGACGACCATAATCTCAAAACGATAGGTTTTGATAGAAAGTTAGTTTTATGAGTATCAGATTCCTCATTCAATCCATATTTCAAATCATTTTTCAATTCTAAATTGTTTGTAATTAATTCTTTCAATGAATTGATCTTTTAAGGATGTTTTAATTAATTTAAATCGTGTTTTTAAAAACTGCGAATGATACATTTTAATAAATTAAACACTTATTTTTAATTAATTGTATTCAGTATTTTAAAAGTATTTAATATACTTTGAGTCATATAAGTCTAGAATACCTTTAAAGCTAAATATTTAGAACTTAATTGTGTGGCAAGAAGCAAATTACGAAGAATATTCAAACGAACTTTTGGTTCCAAATATAAATTACAAAATTAATCCCGCCGAAATTGAGAGTATTGAAAATCATTCCATTGCTCAAGAGATTGGTTTTGAATCTGGTGACTGTATTCTGAGTATTAATGGGAAAAAGCCCAGAGATTTAATTGACTATCAAATCCTGATAAATGAAGAAATTTTAGATATTTCCGTTTTAGATAAAAATAAAAAAATTCACAACATAAATATTGAAAAAGATCAGGATGCCAATTTAGGTATTAATTTTAAAGATGCTTTATTCGATTCAATCAAACAATGTAATAATAATTGTCCATTCTGCTTCATAGATCAACAGCCAGGCGGCCGAAGAAAAAGTCTTTACATCAAAGATGATGACTATCGATTGAGTTTTCTATATGGTTCTTATTTAACTCTCACAAATTTAAAAACAGAAGACTGGGAAAGAATATCTGTTCAGAAGCTATCCCCACTATTTGTTTCTGTTCATGCGACTGATCCTATTACTAGAGAGAAATTATTAAAAAATAAAAATGCAGGTGCAATTATAGACCAGATTTCTTGGTTCAAAAAAGAGTCATTACAACTGCATGCACAAATTGTTGTATGTCCAAATATAAATGATGAGAAAATACTAGAAAAATCAATTTTTGAATTGGCAGAATTTCATAAAGAAGATTTTAAAACAGTTATATCTGTTGCCATAGTCCCTGTTGGACTAACTAAGTTCAGACCTGAAAATGATGGTTTAATATCAATTAACAAAGAATATGCAATAAAAACCATAAAACAAGTCGAAAAGATTCAAATTCAATTACAAAAAAGCATTGGATCTCGATTCTGTTGGCTGGCTGACGAATGGTATTTGATAGCTGGTATGGAATTACCTAGTTACAAAACATACGAAAACATGCCTCAAGAATCTAATGGAGTAGGTTCAATTAGAAGTTTTCTTAAAACGTTAAAGGTACAAACTCGATATCTCCCCAAGAAATTAAAAAAACAGCGAAAAGTATGCTGGATTGTTGGTAAATTAGTTTACGAAGCACTAATACCAACCGTTAAGAAATTAAATAATATCGAAGGTCTTACTATTTATTTATATGGTTTACCAAGTGTCTATTGGGGACAAGAACAAGTAGTTACAGGACTATTAACTGGTGAAGATTTAATTCTCGGTCTAAAAAATAAGGATTTAGGAGAAGGGATATATTTACCCTCAATAATGTTAAAACTTAATAGTGATCTCTTTTTAGATGATAAAAAGATAAGTGAAGTTGAAAATGCACTACATACTTCCATTCACGTTCTTGATGATGCAGATGATATTATAAATATTCTAATTGGTATAACTAATAGTAAAAAAATCCTAAATTATGGTTAGAAGATTAATAAATCCAATTTTGTTTTTACCTCTTAGTTTTTATTTTATTTCGCAAAAAGCTATAGTTGGTGAAACAAAAAGCTATATAGATGAAGTCTTGGAAGAGAAAGAAAACAAAATCTACATCGACCATAAAGAAATAAAAACAATAATTTCAAATAACAATCAAGAGCTAAAATCACTTAAATCTTTAGTTAATTCTGCAAGCTGGAATCTTTCAAGCAAAGTCTCTCAAAAATATCCTTCATTAGATTTACAAGCAAGTGGATTGCCTAAATATGTTGGTGGTAAAAATTATAATAGCAACTCACAAACTACTAAAACTTCTCAGATTTCAGCAAACCCTTCTATTAATATTAGATGGGATTTGATAGATCCTCTTAGAGGCTCGGATATTAAAATAGCTAAAGATAATTACGAAATAGCAAAGAATAATTATGAGATTAAAAGAAAAGATTTAATTCAAGAAGCAAGGGCTAGATATCACAAATACCAAAAATCATATGAAGATATCACGAATAAGAAATTCGCATTGGATTTATCAATAACAAGTTTAAACAATGCTAAATCAAAATTAGATTCTGGTATTGGTACAAAATTTGAAGTACTCGAGGCAGAAGCCCAATTATCTAGAGATAAGCAATCACTTAATGAAAAAAAGATTGAATTTGCAATCAATAAAATTTCACTAAAAGAAATTCTTAACATCAAAGGAGACTTCGAAATTAAAAAAGATCAAAAATTAATAGGATTTTGGAATCATAAATTGAATAAAAACATAAATGAAGGTTTGGCAAAAAGTCTCTCTTTAAATAATTTTTCTATACAAAAGTCAATTAAGAAAAACCAAGCAAATAGTTTTTTAAATACCTATAAGCCAAATATTTATCTTAGTAATACATTCTCTAGTACCTTTTCTAAAGGTGATTCTCTCTCTGTTGCCCTAGACGAGAACGAATATGGATCTTCATATACAAATACTATAAGCTTAAATTTTTCTTGGAATATTTTTGACGGAGGAAGGAATAAAAAATCATTTAAAGCAAGTAAAGCAGAAATGCAAGCAGAAGAATATTCTTATAACAATCTGAAAAATATTTTAAAAACAAACATAACAAAAGCGTATTTAAATTTAAAATTAAATGAAGAAAAAATATTATCCTCTCTTAAAGAGATATCATCCACAAATGAGTCTTTAAGATTATCAAGATTAAGATATGATGTAGGGATATCAACATTACAAGATGTACTTGTTAAACAAAAAGAATTAAGCAATGCAAAAACAAAAAATATCAATGCTATATATAACTACAACTTAAATCTGGATGAATTAGAAAGAGTAACTTTTCTTGAAATAAGTAATAATTG
>Ga0163111_10000959_pt1 | contig 17461 bp, 23 predicted proteins | sample CRUFie1St18metaG_FD_109645 | JGI IMG/M metagenome (GOLD analysis project Ga0163111, IMG submission 109645) | Marine microbial communities from the Costa Rica Dome - CRUD Field 142mm St18 metaG | ecosystem: Environmental > Aquatic > Marine > Oceanic > Photic zone | place: Costa Rica: the Eastern...
ACTGTTGATTGGTATATTAAGTGGACTGCTAGTATTGTTCTGCTTACAGCTATGGTTGTTAGGTCAGCAGGACTATCAAACACTCTTGATACAATATTATCGTTTATTGGCTGTCTAGGATGGTTATTTGTAGCGTTTATCTGGAAGGATAGGGCGCTAATACTTTTAAACGGTATAGCTTGTTTCATCTTACTTACAGGAATATTCACTAAAGTTCTATCATGAACCCCATACTAATCAATATAGATGTGTGTGGTATCTGTAATGAATCATGTAATTATTGCCCGAGGTCATCTTCATATCCAAACAAAAAAGAATATATGAGTGTAGAACTTTTTACTAAGTTCATCAATGATTGTAAGGACTATACTGGGTATATTTGTTTTACAGGCAGAGGAGAAAACAGTTTACACCCAAAATTCAAGAAACTTGTAGAAATTTTACATTCGAGTGATAGGAAGTATAAGACTAGAATTTTGACAAATGGATATAAACTAAAGGAAAAGTATGAATGGTTTAACATGTTTGATTCGCTAATCATCAACTCTTACGAGAGTAAACATCAGATGGAAGCAAGGAAAAAACTTATGCCTCGTGCTCAGCACAGGTATTGGGATCAAAGTATGAAGCCAGAAGAATGGGGTGAAACACCTATTCAAGTTCAAAATCGAACTGAATTATACGAAAGAATCGCAACAGATAGAAGTGAAATCAACACACCTTGCGTATTACCAGCAAGTAAAGGGTGGATACATCATGACGGAACTATACAGTTATGTTGTAATGATTGGACAGACACAAATGTATATGGCAACATTGCACATGATAACTTCTTTGATGTATGGAATAACAACGAAGAACTAATAAAGATAAGAACACAGTTGTTATATGGTAATAGAAGTGCAAATCCTATATGCACAAATTGTAATAGGAAAGTAACAGCTAGAGAGGCAAAGAGAATTGGAAAGCTTAGACAAATCTATTGATACTATCGTAAATGTAAGTGGCGGTGCTGAGTGCTTCGCTGCTTTGTGGTGGGCAAAAGAGAATGGTCTGAACGCAGTAGGATTACATCTATACAACAACCCACAGAATCATCTAGCAAAAGAGGCACAGTTACACTATGCTCAGAAACAGTGTGACTTTTTCAACATACCATTAGTGGTAGATAGAAATGAGTTGCCACAACAAGTAACTCTAGCATTAGCTGTCAATCAACATATGTCAGCTGCTGCAACTTTATTACTTGGAAACCCAGACAACAAGTGGAAATACTTAGTATGGGGAGCAAACGCAGAGGATTCCTTTGCACAGAGATTACAACTGAGATTCCCTATACGAGCTTACTTAGCAGAGAGGTCGTTTCAGTTAGATTTACATGGAGTATCAGCACAAGAAGTAATGAACGCTCCTATAAACATATTCCCATATGAAACACTATACAAATCAGAAGTAGTGTCAATGATAGCAAAAAACTTATGGGAGTTCGCAAAAGACAATATATGGTATTGCTATCCTTCAGTTCATAGAAACCCAGAGCTGGTTGCTAAGATAAAGAAAAGAAAGGATGGTGGCTACACTCCATGTGGAGAATGTACCAAGTGTATTGAGTGGAGACACGCAGTACAAGTAGCAAATAAATCAGTTTACAAACAACAAGAAGGAACATTTAAGAAACATAAACCAAGACAAGAATGGATAGACGAATAGGATTTACTTGTGGAGCATTTGATTTGCTTCACGCAGGACATATCGTTATGCTAAAGGAAGCAAAGCTAAACTGTGACCACTTGATAGTAGGATTACAAACAGACCCTAGCATAGACAGACAAGAGAAGAATCAACCTATTCAGTCAGTATTTGAACGATATGTCCAACTAAGAGCAGTAAAGTATGTAGATGAAATCATACCTTACGACACAGAACAAAGCCTACTAGATTTACTAGAGGCAACTCCGATAAACATAAGATTTGTTGGAGAAGATTGGGTAGATAAACATTTCACAGGAAAAGGATTGCACGAAGTATATTATACGAGTAGAGCACATTCCTTTTCAACAACACAGTTGAGGAACAAAATAAGTGATAGATGAGTTAAAATCTTGGGGAGTTAAACCCGAGTATAGTGGATTAGGATTTATATTCCTACACGAATCTAACAAGCAAGTTAGATGGAACTTCTATTGCCCTGACCTTACACCTGTTGAAGTGAATGATTTTCATACCCATAGGATTAGATTTGAGTCTCAAATAATAAGAGGGCGACTAGTCAACGAAGTATGCAAGTGGGAAAGGTCAGCAAACAGTTCACTACAGATAGTGGAAACCAACTGCATACATCCACATTTCAGAAGAAATGTAATAGAGGAAAGTATTCATATAACACCAGACGGTACATATTCACTCCCAGCGGGTGCATGGTATATCAGCGAAGCAGATACCTTTCACAGAGTGAAGTGTCCCGAACAAACCATAACAAGATTACACATATTTGACAAGGAAACTAAAAACAACTTGACAATAAGAAGAAAAGATAAACCGTTTCGTTGTCCTTTACAGGACTTCAAAAAGTCTGAGAAAGAATGTTGGGAAATAATTAGGACATTCTTTTAATGGCTGGGGGAATATACAACGAAACATATTTTAAGAACTACCCTGAAGAAAAAGATAGGGATGGAATACTGTATGGTATTATATTGGTGAATATGAAAACATGGGAACGAGAAACTATAAAAGTAGGAATCGCAAAAGGGCGAACCTTCAAAGACGCCGTGCGAAGAGGGCGTGGCTTCACAAACTACGACATCAGAATACAGAGGTTGTGGCAGGGGAGTCTATACGATTGTTGGAGATTCGAGCAAAAGCTACACAACCAGTTTCAGAACGATAGACATAAAACGGAGCATAAATTTGGCGGACATACGGAGTGTTTCTCAATGGATAGCAAAATCTTGGAGGTATTCCCGAAAAAGAATGAGATATTTAGGGATTAGCGAAGGCTTTCACAATGCAGCATACGCTGTGGTTGAAGGCGATAAAATTATCTACGCAACAGAAGTAGAGAGAATAACTCGTGTCAAAAATGACAAGACCATACCAGGTTATCATTTTGACACATTAAAAAGGAAATTTAATTATGATGAAACAGTTTTTTATGAATATTCTAGTATCAAGAATGCGAGACGAGAGATGTACGGAATGGCAAAAACAACGCCGTGCAGACCGTATACTCATGGAAATATACTTCATCACGAAAGCCATGCTGCCGCTGCTTATTTTTCTTGCCCTTTCACTCCTGACAGCACGGTTGTAATCGATGCTATTGGAGAGTTTGATACAGCAAGTATATGGGTAGACGGCTGCAAAGTATGGAGTAAACAATATCCATGGTCACTAGGCTTATTCTATAGTGCAATCACGAAACGAATAGGACTAAAACCAAACGAAGATGAGTATATAACTATGGGCATGGCTGCCTTTGGAGATATATGTATCAACATGGAAGAAGAAATACATTCAAACTGTCACCGTGGCTTCAAGAGAAGCAAGTGGTTTTGGCATACCCCAGAAGACATAGCTGCGTCAGCACAAGCTCATCTAGAAATGGAACTACTAAACATCTTTGCAAAAGCAAGGAAGTACGGGCCAAATGTAGCGTATGCTGGTGGGGTTGCGTTAAACTGTGTAGCAAACAGTAAGATTCGTCCTAAGTTTGACAATATGTGGATATTTCCAAACCCAGGCGATGCAGGTAGTGCATTAGGTTGCATACTTGCAAAAACTAAACAGAAAATAAAATTCGAAGATACTTTCTTAGGACATAACATTAGTAGAAGTATTAATCCTAAGTTAGTAGTCGATACACTACTTAAAAGAAAAGTAGTAGGAGTAGCAAATGGAAAAGCAGAGTTTGGGCCTCGTGCCCTCGGGAATCGCAGTCTGCTTGGTGATGTTCGTTATGATATTAAAGACACAGTCAATAATATTAAGCGAAGACAAAAGTTTCGTCCTTTTGCTCCCGCAATCCTCGAGGAATATTATGAGAAATATTTTGAAGGATACGGAAACGAATACATGCAATTCGTTGCAAAAGCGAAACACGACTACAGTTCCGTCACACATGTCGATGGAACGGCACGAGTTCAGGTGGTCAAACCTAGCTCTAAATCAGCACTGCGACCCATACTAGAAGAATATTACGAGAGAACGGGAGTACCTATGTTACTAAATACAAGTTTGAATATTAAAGGCGAACCAATGGTAAATACTAGAACGGACGCTGATAGATTTCAGACAAACTACGGAGTGAGAGTATTTTGATTTACTGGAACGGATGTAGTTTTGTTAGAGGAATGGAGATACCTAACCGTCCTCGTGATATCTTTGCTAACATTGTTAGTGAAGAATTTGGTCAACCTTGGTGGGATAATGCTAAGATTGGTGGAAGTAATGACAGAATATGGCGAACAACCATGGACGACATGATACGAAACCCAGCAAAGCTAGTCATCATATGTTGGTCAGGAATAAATAGATTTGAGTATCTTGACGACCACAACGCATGGAGAAGTGCAGTTTGGATAAAGTATAAGTTTGATAAGAAAAATTTAAAAGTTAGTGAAGAATCAGAAACACACTTTCATCCACGCATGACATTGAAGCAGTGGAACGGCATACAGGGTTGGGCTACACAAGTGCGTTCTATGAGATACAATCTTATAACTACATTGAATCATATGATAAGTATAAAGTATTTCTTAGAATCAAAGAACATACCATATCTATTTTACAATTTGTCCGATGGACAGATACAACCCACCCTAAAAACATTAGACGAACAAAGAATGGAAGGCGCTAATAACTTGTGGGAGGTAGCTCATATGAAGTTAAAAGACTATCTCAATGAACTACCCCACATGAAAGAAGAAGCTTTCTATGATATGTGTAAAAGAGAAAAGGTGCCATTCGGACCGAAAGACCATCCACTAGAGGAAGGTCACAGGTTGATGGCAAAGAGAATCATTGGAGATATATATGATAAAAAACTGGATAAAGTCTTTAGTTAAGAAATGGAAAGCTTTGTGCTGGCAGTGGAACAATCGCAACATGGTTGAGGACACTCACATTTATGAAGGCGAGGACAATTAAAAATTGTTTCCAAAAATCTTATCTAGCACTCGAAAAATAGTTCTTGACACGAGTTCAAAATTCGTCTATAATATATGTATATTTTGGAGAGAGAAGCTAAGTGAAACAGATTATACCACCAACTAACTGTCCTTGTTGCGCTAGTATATTAGTATACCGCAATGACCAGTTGTTTTGTGAGGACATTACTTGTTCAGCACAGTGGGATAAAAAAGTAGAACACTTTGCTTCGACTCTTAAGATAAAAGGACTCGGACCAGCAACCTTAACAAAGTTGCAGATCGAAGACTACGCAGAACTTTATGAACTTACAGTATCTGAAATAGAAGAAAGATTAGGAAGTACAAAGTTAGCTGAGAAACTCTTTGTTGAGATTGAAAAGTCAAAACAAAGTAAGTTGGTAGATTTGATACCAGCTTTCAGCATACCACTTATTGGTCGGTCGGCTTCTCAAAAATTATGCGATAGAATATCACACATCGAAGATATTAGCGAGAAAAGTTGTACTGAGGCAGGTATCGGACCAAAAGCATCAGCTAACTTAATTCAGTGGTTAGAAACAGAATTCTACCCTAATCAATACTTGACAACACTACCTTTCAAATGGAATAATAAAATAGTAAAGAAAAAAGAGGTCATAGGAGTTGTTTGCATATCAGGTAAGTTAAAGTCATATCCGACTAAGGCACACGCCACTAAAGTTCTAAATGAATATGGCTTTGCGGTAAAGAGTTCATTGACGAAGGACTGCACTCATCTTATAAATGAGAGTGGAATCGAGTCAGCAAAAACGAAAACAGCTCGTGACCGAGGTGTTATAATAATTAATAATATTAAACATTTGATAGAGGAAAATAAAAATGGCATTACCTAAATGGACAGACGAGAGAACACAATCTCTTGTTGATTTTGTAGGAAGTGAGTCCCCAATCTCACAAGACACAGTTGCTAATGCAGCTGATGAATTAGAAACTTCAGTAAGAAGTGTTAGTTCTAAGTTAAGAAAAATGGGTTACGAAGTTGAATTAGCTTCAGCTTCTGCTTCTAAATCATTTTCAGATGAGCAAGAAGCAACTCTTAGCACATTCGTGCAAGACAATTCTGGCGTATACACATATGCTGAAATTGCATCAAACTTTGAAGGCGGGCACTTCAGTGCTAAGTCAATTCAAGGTAAAATCCTTTCTATGCAGTTAACAGAACATGTTAAACCTGCACCTAAAGTTGAGACTGTTAAGTCTTACAACGAGGAAGAGGAAGGTCAATTCGTATCATTAGTAAATGATGGTGCGTTTATTGAGGACATCGCTGAAGCCCTAGGCAGAAGTGTAAACTCAATCAGAGGTAAAGCATTATCTCTTCTAAGAGCAGGAGAAATCAATGCTATTCCTAAGCAGAAAGAAACCAAAGGTTCAAGCAAAGCTGACCCTTTAGCTGGTGTCGACATTGACGGCATGACAGTTGAAGAAATTGCTGATGAAATCGGCAAGACTGTAAGAGGCGTGAAAACAATGCTTACAAGAAGAGGTCTTCAGTGCGCAGACTATAACGGCGCTGCTAAAAAAGAAATAGGCTAATCTATTTCTATCTCAGGCGAGCAGTCCCTTGGATTGCCTCGCCTTTTTTGTATATATTAACTTTGTTTTGGGAGAGACAATTTGACTTTAGAGAGTGCATTACTCAAGCAGATACTTGCGAATGGCGATTTTGAGACATGGAATGGTCTCAAAGAACACTATTTTCCAGAAGGTGAGTACCGAAAACTGTGGCGAATAGTAGACAAGCATGTTCACAAGTACAATAATTTACCTAGCTTTGAAGATTTAAAGCTAGAAGTCCGTTCGCGTGACTTACAAGAAAAAATATATGCAATAGAAACAGTTGAAACAGATGTCGAGTCTATAATTCTATTAGACTATCTGAAAAATCAATTTACTCAATCCGAGATATTATCGAAAATCGAAAACTATGTTGACACACAAGTAGCAATATCAGATGCTAGAGAAAACATAGACCTACTCCAAGAGATTGTCGTGCAAGTAGAAGACAGCGTTGATACCAACGATGAAGCAGACAATATGGAAACCGTAGAGCTTTTCGATAGTGATGAGGACTTAGCAAAGTTTTTACCGCTCGGGCTCAATCAAGAATACGACCTGGACTACACATTCTCTCCCAAGGATTTGGTGGTTATAGGTGGACAGCGTGGTGGAGGTAAGTCCTTTACATGTTGTAATGTCGCAGCTGCTGCCCAAGACAAAGGCAAGTCAGCTCTATACTTTACTATTGAGATGGACACTAGACAAATGTTGCAGAGAATCTGTGGTATTCAGACAGGTGTTCCTAGTAAGCGAATCAAAGCAAAGAATCTTTCTCCAATGGAGTGGGATAAAGTTGCTCAATGGTGGGCTGCTAGATTTAATAGTGGAGAGGAATCCTATCAGAAGTGGCAAGACCACCAAGATTTCGACAAGTTCCATTACGAACTTAGTAGAAACAGACTGAAAGAAGGACAACCTCTCATAGACATTCATTACGACCCATCCCTTACACTGGCTAAGATAATTAGTGTAGTGAGACAAAAGCAAGCCCAGTTACCAAACTTGGGCGTAGTAATAGTTGACTATCTAAACCAAGTGAAACGCCATAACGCACCAAATCGTTCAGGACAATATGATTGGACCGAGCAAATCGAGATCTCAAAGGGTCTCAAATCTCTCGCACAAGAGAGCAAAGTTCTAGTTCTCTCCGCTTTCCAGACTAATGAGAAAGGAGAGGCAAGATTCTCAAAAGGAATCTTGGATGCTGTGGATGCTGCTTACAGCATACAGCATTGGGGAGACGAAGAACCTTGTATTAAGTTTAAGTGTGATAAGATGAGGAATGGAGCGGCGGAGAACTTCACCTCAGAAATGAACTGGGAAACCCTAAAGATCGGGCCTCACACTGCCCTTGACCCAGATGAAAAGTCAGAACTAAAGGAAACAATGACAACAGGGGAAGATACATACGACTTATGATATTATACACAGAAAAACAACTAGAGGAAGCGTGGATATTGCACTGCGCAAAGATAATTAAAATAAATGCAAGACAGAACATAAAAATAGCAATTCCTACAGTAGAGGAGTTCAGACCGATATACGAAGAAATATTAGAAGATGTATACCACGGAGACATATAATGGTTGCACATGACAAGAAATGGTGCTACATACATATACCGAAATGCGGTGGTATATCAGTAACAAGAGCATGGTTAGCTCAACAAGACAAGAAATTTTTATTCCAACATAGAAATTGGCAGACAGGATTAAATGCTGATTTTATTAGAGAAGGAATAGACAACAGAACAAAAGGAACAGTGTTTAACAACATACACGCAACCTACGACCAGTTAGCAATACAGTACCCAGACTATAAGTATTATACTGTAATAAGAGACCCCCTAACGAGATGGGAGAGTCTTTACAAACACGCTTGTGATGAAGGTTTTATAGTAGACTGGGATATTATAACTTGGACAAAGAAAGCAATTCGCTCCCTAGAGAATGGGGCATACTTCGGCACTATACAGAACTTAGATGTATTTGAAAAGAGTTTAGTTCGTATGGGTAGTTATCATGTGATGTATTTACCAGCATGGACATACTACAGAGAGCCAGAAGTAGAAGTGCATAGACTAGAAGACCACACTATTTGGAAAGCGTTAGGAGTAATGAGAAACAATCATCATGCCTCTATAACACAACTAGCAGGGTATGATAGTGAGTATGTGATGAAATTAATTTATGATTATTACAGGAAGGATTTTCAAAGATGGCAGATGACAGAGTAAGTAGAGAAACAGCAGAGCTAATACCTTTAGCCCCACATACTTGGTATGTAAGAACAATAGGTTGGTTATTAGCACAAGAAAAAGTAAAAGAGAACATATTGAATGTTCCACCCAATGAACCACTAAGAGAAGCACTAAAGAAAGAAGGAGTGCGTTCTCCATTTTTATGTATGCCAAACTGGTACCCGATTGCAGGAAGTCAAAGACTAAGAGTGCTTAGTGAAATACCTGAACTGTGGGAACAGGAAGTAAGAGTATGCAGATTCGATAAAGAGTGGTGGTTACAGTATTATTTATGGGGTGACGAAGATTTTAGAAACAAAGCAGTAGCTGTCTGGTTTCAGATGGCAGAGTTAGTGTGGAAGTCTATGTATTATGAAGACGACCCAAAGTTTAGAGAGTATGAAAAATTAGGAGATGAACTCGAATGGAAACACAAGTCAAAGTTAACGGGCAAGTTATAATTCTAGCAGACACTAATCCTTTACATCAAATAGATTATTGTCAATGGAAAAATATAAACACAGGTCAGATATGGAATATCGATGGCAGTGCGGCAGAAGTATGCTTCAATGCTGAGTTAGCAGAGCATGGTAAGATTACTTTCCTAGCTCCAATAATAAGTAAACCAAACACAATAGAAATAACTAGAGATACAAAAATAATACATCATAACTGGGTAGAGACAATAGACACTCAGTTAGACGAGAATCAAATCATGGTACATGAATTATATGATGGTAGTATATTCGTGGACGTGTGGGAAAAAGGTGTAGGACATGTACCTAGTTGTGGAACAGGAGCTGCTAGTGCAGCCTTGTTTACTGACAATACTACCGTGGAAGTATATTGCAGAGGCGGAAAGTATAAAATAGAAAAAGATTATTACAGATGGACTATGGAGGCGGAAAATATTTCTTGACAACATCTTAAAAATTTGTTATAATATATGTAATTATGATAGCTGAAGAACTTCTAAGAGAAAAAGGAATACAGTATCGTCTTTCTGGCAAAGACGCAATAATATCATGTCTGAATCCAGAGCATGATGACACTAATCCATCAATGAGAGTGGACAAAATTACAGGCATATTCCATTGTTTTTCTTGCGGTTACAAAGGTAATCTATTCAGTTATTTTGGTGCACCAGCATCACCGTTAGAAGTGAAGATGCACCGTATAAAAGAAAAGGTCAATAAAGTTAAAAGCGAAACTGTCGGAATCCAACTCCCAAAGGATCGAGTGATGTGGAAAGGTGGTGGACTCAGAAATATATCTGAGGAGACTCTTGCAATATGGGATGCGTTCACATGGAATGTACCCCAGTTCGAGAATCGTATCATCTTTCCTATTCGTGATATTCGAGGCAAGACAGTCGCACTGATAGGTAGGAGTTTAGATGACTTCTCACAAATGAAGTATTACATCTATCCGAATGGCGCAGAGATGCCATTCTGTCCAGCAAAAGTAAAACCTATACAGAATAGAGTTATATTGGTGGAGGGCATATTTGATGCCCTTAACCTTTGGGACAAAGGTCTCAAAAATACAGTGTGCACATTTGGCACACAGCAAGTGAATTGGGTCAAACTAAGTCTACTGAAACTACAAGGTGTTCAAGGCTTAGACATAATGTTTGACGGGGATGAGGCGGGTGTAAAAGCTGCTGAGCAAGCCAAAGGCTTGGCTGAGAAACTGGAGCTCTCAGCAAGAGTAGTAAAACTAAGGGACAATGTAGACCCTGGTAATTTAACAAAACCAGAAATAGAAAGATTAAAGGAAAAATTATATGGCTAAAGTAGCAATAATAGAAAAGACACAATCAAGTACTAATTATGACAAGTACTTTGACTTTGAGCATGATAGATTTGCTCTTTGCAGTGATAGTTCTAAACAGAAAATTTTGAAAAGAGATGTTGATATCGAAATCGATATCGATTCGTACGAATGGCTCATTCTTGTAGGTTCTGAGCCCTTCAAACATTTTACGAAAAAGACATCAATAACTGAGTACAATGGAAAAGTAATCGAAGATAGATTTTTGGCTTTGATAAACCCTGCGATGATTAAGTTCAGACCAGAGGCAAAGAAGTCGTTCGAGGAAGCCGTTGAGAGTATAACGGGATATGTGAGCGGAGATTTAGTACAAAAGTCGCTAGGACAGGACAGATGTTGGGGAATACAAGACAGTGAAGAACTGCATAAGTATTTACAAGAAGCAATAGACCATCCTAACGACTTCATTGGACTTGACTCGGAGACATCCGCACTATACTGTCGTGATGGCTTCATGCTTGGTTTTTCGATGTCATACAAAAGAGAACACGGTGTATATGTAGATTGTGAGTGTATAGACGAAAAAGCAGAAAAGATGATGCAAGAATTGTTCAACAAGAAACGAGTTGTGTTTCACAACAGTAAGTTTGACTTGCAGTGGTTTGAGTATCATTTCAACTTTGAGTTTCCACACTTCGAAGATACTATGCTTATGCACTATATGTTCGATGAAAACCCTGGTACACATGGTCTAAAGACACTTGCTATCAAGCATACAGACTATGGAGATTACGAGGCAGAACTTGACAACTGGATTAAAGATTATCTGAAACGCACAGGAATACTTAAAGCAAGTTTCAGTTATGACTTAGTTCCGTTCGAAGTCATGAAAAACTATGCTGCGATGGATGCGATAGTTACATTCCTATTGTTTGAAAAATTTGAGAAAGCAATACTAAAGAATGAGAAACTATACTGGGTATACAAGAATCTTCTCATAGAGGGTGTAAGATTCCTCAAAGATGTAGAAGGCAACGGTGTACCATTTGACAAGACTCGACTAGAGTTTGGTCAGAAAAGAATGGGTGAAGATATAGACAATGCCGTACAGGCACTACAATCTTTTCCTGAAGTAAAAGCATTTATTGCTGCGAAGGGAGGGTTTAACCCTAACTCAACATTACAGTTACGAAGTTTATTATTTGATTATATAGGCTTAGCCCCAACGGGTAAGAAAACGGGTACTGGTGCTGATAGTACTGATGCGGAAGTATTGGGTATACTAGCAGAAGAACACGAAGTACCAAAACATATTCTTGAAATAAGGCAGAAAGTCAAAATCAAGAATACCTATCTTGATAAAATTATTCCTAACCTGGACAGGGATGGGAGACTTCGTACTGGTTTCAATCTTCACGGCACGACATCAGGTCGTTTGTCATCAAGTGGTAAACTAAATATGCAACAGATTCCAAGAGACAATCCTACAGTTAAGGGTTGTATCAAGGCAAAGTCGGGTCATAAGATAGTTGCCATGGACTTGACAACAGCAGAAGTATATTGTGCGGCTGTACTCGCCAATGACAAAGGTCTAATGAAAGTATTTGCAGACGGTGGTAACTTTCACTCCACTATTGCAAAACAAGTTTTCAGACTTCCGTGTGAAGTTGACCAAGTCGCAGAACTCTTTGGAGATAAGCGACAACAAGCAAAGGCAGTTACATTCGGTATAATGTATGGAGCTGGCCCGAAGAAGATTAGTGAACAGGTAACAAAAGATAGTGGAAGTGAGTTTTCTATGCAGGAAGCTCAGTATGTTATCAAAGATTACTTCGAGGCTTTCCCTAACTTGCGAAGATGGTTGAATGATATGCAGAAATTCATTCAAGCAAATGGTTTCATCTATTCACACTTCGGTAGGAAAAGAAGATTACCAAATGTATTCTCGCAAGACAAGGGAATCGCCGCTCACGAAGTAAGGTCTGGAGTAAATGCACTTGTCCAGTCAGTATCATCAGATATTAATTTACTTGGTGGTATCGATATGCAAAAGTATATTCGTAAGACTGGTATGAAAGCAAAGATATTTGCGCTAGTGCATGACTCCATTTTAGCAGAAGTTCCAGAAGATGAGATTGAACTTTATAGTGAAAAACTAAGAGAATGTATACAGAAAGATAGAGGGTTGTCAATACCTGGCGCTCCTATCGGTTGCGACTTTGATGTTGCTGATGACTACTCTCTTGGTAAGTTTGAGAAGTTATACGGACTATGAGTTTAGTTACTGTAATCAAACACTATAACGAGTTGACAACTGATGAACTTTATAGAGTTATACAGTTGAGAATCGATGGATTTATAGTAAAAAATGGAACTTGTTATCAAGACCTAGAAGCGCACTACGATAAAGAGCAGTGGTATATGATGACATATGACACAGTTCTAGGTATGCAACCGCAACTTATGGTGGGCGTAAATGCGTTGTGTACTAATAAAGTATTTACAGGGGATGATGGTACAGAGTACCGTTATCCTGCGTTTCGAAGACAATCATGGGTGGATGCCTACAAGGGTGGAGCATCCACTTATGACCTTACTATCGGCAGAGAGTTCTGTGAGAAACAGTTTGGTAGTAAGAATATGATGTGTGAAATCACATATGAAAAAGGTAGAGATATATTCCTAGATTTTGGTATGACAGAAGTAGGAACAAATGTAGACCCAGCAGGTAGAAGAAACTGGGTTTTTGTATATGAGGAATAGTATGAAAAAATTTATTTTATGGGTAGTGGATTGTTGGAGATTAGTAATGGACAACAGATATAATCCATTGAGATTCATTCCAGACCCTAGTTTACAGATGTACTTTACAATGGTATTGTTTACCATGTGGAGTGTATACTTCGGCTTTGTAGCCGCACTATACATGGGTTGGTTAGGATATAGTATCGTAACTAGCTTGATAGTACACTTTGCTGTTCTTATCCCATTATTCTTTACAAATGCAATATTTCTTGACGCAGAAAGAGATGGTGCACAATGGTTGAAAGATTGGAGAGACGAGGAGTAAGTGAAAGTATTAATATTCGGTCAGTCTGGCTCAGGCAAGACTACACTATGTAAAAATATAGTGCAACGAATGGGCGACAGAGTCGTTCACATAAACGCAGATGAAATGCGTGAAGAAGCCAACGACTGGGACTTTTCAGAACCAGGTCGTTGGAGACAGTTTAGAAGAATGTTGAACAAGGCAAATGCTGTATCAGATAGTGGTAAGATTGCCTTAGTAGATTTTATATGCCCATACAAGTCAGGTCGAGAGCAGTTTGATGCCGACCTGATTATTTTTATGTCAACAGTAGTGAATGGTAAGTATGAAGATACTAATAAAGTATTTGAATGGCCGCACTGGAGTGAGTATGATTTCGATATACATGAGTGGGATGAAGATGACCCTATTGATGTATGTTGGAGCATAGGTAAAAAGATATGGGAAGATGAAACCCCAACAGTACAAATGCTTGGTAGGTGGCAACCATGGCATGAAGGACATCAAGCCTTACTAGATAGATGTCTAGAGAAAGCGCCACAAGTAGAAATAATGATAAGAACAATGCCCTGGGGTGACAATAATCCCTTTAGTGTGCATGAAGTAGAGAAAAATTTAAGAGATAAACTAGCATACTTAGCTGGTATAGTATCTATATCCATAGTGCCAAATATAGTAAATATTACATATGGCAGAAAAGTAGGATATACTATCGAGCAAGAACATTTTGAGAAAGATATTGAAGACATTTCAGCAACCAAAATACGAAATAATACAACCGATTAGTTTCAGGGCTGATGTTGAATATCTATTGGATATAGCAAACAAACTAAAGAAGAAAGATTATACACACAAAGACGGGACAAAAGTTTCCAACTACAAGTTTGCACACTATCATGATGAGGGCATAGAAGCCTTCCTAGAAACTATGCCTTTCCTAGAAAAATGTAAGTATAGAACAAGTTTTGTTTGGCTTACTAAGAATAGTGAGTTGCCGTGGCATACAGATAAAAACAACAAGTGTGCTATAATATGGTCACTCGCAGGTGGATGGACTAATGCCACTACATATTTTAGAAAGGCAAGTCAGGTTGGTGGCAACAGAGCAGACCATGACAGAAAGTGGGTGTACCAAGATGCCATAATAGACACACAGATAGAACATAAAGTAAAGATTAGAAACGAAGATAAGATTATGTTCAAGGTATCTATAATTGATAAAGACTTCCAGTGGTTAGTCAAGCAGTGGGAAACCCACTACAAAGGATTTAAGATAAGTCGTGATTAAGTTTCCAGCATACATACTATCAGAAGAGCCAGAGGAGATAGATGGATTACTATTGATTGGTGACCAGATAGTAGACGATAGAAATATGTCAGGTAAGACACTTGGCATGAGAAGATTACAAAGCCCAATGAAAAGCATTTATCCGCTTCGTTATCAGATTGATGATGAAATAGGAATGATGAAACACAGAGGCAAACACTTCATTGATACTAATGGAGTGTATTGGTATAATGAGAAAACAGGAACTGCCCAACTCAGATACCATAAGATACGGAAAGTAGAGAAGAAAGATATTGCCACAGTTGTGTGGCTAAAGGATGTTCCTTTTCCTTTTGTAGAGGCAAGACCTCCGCAAGAGGGTAACTCATGGGCAGGAGTTTTGTACAAGAAAGGAATACCTTGGAAAATATGGGAGTACTGTGAGGAGCAGAAAAAAGATACATGGCGGAAAATTTAGTGATATTCTACAAGGCAATAACTTGGAGAATATTAGCAACAACAATAACATTTTTAATCGCTTGGGCGATACTCGGCAAGGTCGAGTATGCGGCAGGCATAGCCTGGCTTGATATGGTAGTCAAGCTGGTAGCATATATGGGGCATGAAAAGATATGGATATCGATATCGAAAAACTCAAAGGTAAGTTAGAAAAAAGTATAGTGTTAATCACATTCGAAAGTTTGAAATCTGGCAAGATATATTCCAGAGAGTATACTCTATCCGAAAAACATTGTGATATACCTATACATATAAAGAAACAGTCAGGAGATAAACTGATTTGTTATGATGTAGAATTTCAGAAATGGGAAGATTTAGAAGTTGATACAATACAGGAGTTTAAAGTAGTAGAATGAAGATAGTTGCTTTTCACACTCCTAGTTATGCTCCTATAGTTAAGGAACTCGAAAAAAGTATTCAACATTTTGGATATGATTATGAGATTGTAGAAGTAGAAGATAGAGGCACATGGGAAGAAAACTGTGCACAAAAGCCAGAAGTGTTATATGATGCTCTAGTTAGGCATGAAGAAGATATATTATATCTCGATGCAGATGCAGTAATTGTAAGACAACTACCACTAGAAGAACTTGACAGTGATATGATACGATTCTATGTTATGGTTTGGACAAACCCTGACACAGAGATGAAAGTAAATGAATTACTATCAGGCACACTATTTCTACCATACAATGAAGTAACACTAGACATAGTTAAAAAGTGGGTAACACACCAACAAAACAACCCAATGATATGGGATCAAAAAACACTTGGTGAGGTACTAAATAAAATGGAAGATTATAAATTTGTTACTTTATCAGCAGAATGGTGCTACATAGAGAAGTATCACTCTGAGTTTATAACCTTAGACCCTATTATAGTACACGGACAAGCAAGTAGAGAAATGAAATAATGTGTGGATTTGTAGTAACAACTAGACGACATGATATAGAATACATGACCATGAGACAGAAACACCGTGGTCCAACAGATACAGGTTACTACAAAGATGGTAGGTTTGCTTACGGGCATGTTTTACTAGATGTAAATGGAGAACATCAAGTACAACCATACAAGACAAAGAAAGGAAATATTCTAGTATTCAATGGAGAGATGTATGATTCTAATATTAGTAATGATACCGCTTTTCTAGGAAATGGACTAGATTTATTTGGATATAGATTTATTGGAAGCACTGACTTTCATGGCTCATTTGTATATCACAACAAACAAACACAGAAGTTAATTATAGTGAGAGACCACTTCGGAGCAAAGCCTTTGTGGATTTACAAGAAAGGTAATGACCTTACTATTAGTACTAGTTTGAGAAGTATATATTGGAAAGTGCCTAATACAGATGAAGTAAGTGGATATATGGGCAATCCTTTATGGTTAGGACAAAAGTCTCCATACAAAGATATAATTAAAGTTGCTCCTGGTCAGATGTGGATTTATGACTTACGAACGAACAAGATAGAAAGAAAGAATCTGTGGGCAAATATGAGAATACAGTCTAACAAGATAGATTTAAATGAGTTCAAACAGAACTGTATAGATGGCATAAAAAAGGTTGCAAAAAACAAACAAAAGACAGCACTATTTCTTAGTGGAGGACTAGATAGTACCTGTGCACTAGGAGTGTTGAAAGAAGAAGATTTGGACTTGACTGCATATATTTGTAATTATACCAAAGAAGGAGCATTGTTTCACGACCATGACGGGTTCAGAAAAGAGGCAAGAATGGCAATACAAACTTGTAGAGAATGGAATGTTCCCTATAAAGTTGTAAATCTAAACTATGAATCCGTACACCATTATCATAGAATGTGGTTAGCACATACACACTATCCTTGGGTGGATAGAAA
>Ga0163111_10000960_pt1 | contig 17443 bp, 15 predicted proteins | sample CRUFie1St18metaG_FD_109645 | JGI IMG/M metagenome (GOLD analysis project Ga0163111, IMG submission 109645) | Marine microbial communities from the Costa Rica Dome - CRUD Field 142mm St18 metaG | ecosystem: Environmental > Aquatic > Marine > Oceanic > Photic zone | place: Costa Rica: the Eastern...
AGTAGTGATAATGTAAGTTTTAAACCAAAACCACTCCCCGACTGAATTTTTCGAATCAGGTACTCTAATTATGACATACCGCGTTATATAGAGGTTGATTTTTTCACGCTGTCAGCATTTGTTGTTCAGTACACAAACTCTCTTAAGAATGTAACGTCAGTAGTTTCGCAAGATACTCAGTTTAAAGTCTTTAATATGTACAATTGAAAATATATTACTTAGTTTGGTAACATCCCCTCGTCAGGGTTTAATTATTTACCGCATGAAATCAACTGTCTTTAATTTCTGGCAACCAAATTTTCTACAAAACTCTTATTCTGAAAGGCGCGTTAAAAGCTTTATCCTAAACTTTGGTCCTCAACACCCAGCATCCCATGGTGTTCTACGTTTAGTTGTTCAATTAAACGGGGAACTAGTTGAACGTGCTGATCCTCATGTCGGATTCTTACATCGAGGAACTGAGAAGTTAATTGAGTATAGAACTTATTTAAAATCGTTACCTTATTTCGATCGATTAGACTACGTCTCTATGATGACTCAAGAGCACGCCTTCTGTTTAGCCATTGAGAACCTCATGGGTACAACATCGCATACCTCCCTATACGTCCAGATTCGTGTCTTATTCGACGAGATGACCCGAATTTTAAACCACCTTTTAGCCTTATCTACTCATTCACTCGACGTAGGTAACATGGCGCCAGTGTTTTGAGCCTTTGAAGAGCGGGAACGACTAATGGAGTTCTACGAAAGAGTCTCTGGGGCCAGAATGCACGCCGCGTTTTACCGTCCGAATGACATTGATTGAACTGGATTGAATCAACAGTTTTTCCTTGACGTAACATTCTTTGCTAAGGATTGTTTTAAAACATTAACAGAAATTTTTACAATTTTAACATCTAATCGAATTTGAAAATCCCGTTTAGTTAACATAGGAGCTATTAACTTAAACGATGCAATTAGTAACGGAGCAACTGGTCCCGTATTACGAGGAACTGGTGTACGTAAAGATATTCGATTTAGTAAAAACGACACGTATTCTTATTACTGGTTTTTAAGCATGCAAGGTTACACCGGTAAACGAGGTGATAGTTACGACCGCTTTTTAATTCGATTGCGTGAAATGTATGAGAGTGTTAACATTATCTTCCAAATATTAACGAATTTAACGAGTTTGTCGCAACTTAATAATTCAGGTAAGTTTTTTTCACTCTTCTCTACACTATCTCCTCTAGAGTTTAACAAACTGAGTCGTAATTCAAAGTATACTTCGATGGAGTCCTTAATAAATCATTTCAAAGTCTATAGTGAAGGTTTAACCGTACCAAAAGGGTTTACCTATAACGCTGTTGAAGCTCCGAAGGGTGAGTTTGGTGCTTCAATAGTTTCAGATGGTACGTCTCGTCCGTACCGATGTAAGATTAGAACTCCTGCTTATCACCACATGCAGATTATGTCTAGGATGTCCCAAGGGCATTATTTCGCAGATTTAGTTACGGTTTTAGGGTCACTCGATATCGTGTTTGGTGACGTTGATAGGTAATTTAGCAGGTGACTCGTCAAGATCAGTGGATTTTTCTTGATCGCTATCGGCGTAAACTTTTAGTTAAATATGAGCTTAAACGCCGTTTGTTAAAAAGCCTAAAACACAACCAAAAACTAACTTTGACTCAATCTTTGTTAGTCTCGCTACATACCTCGCTTCTACCTACCGCTTCATCCTTAACGAAACGCAACAATCGGTGTTTTACCTCAGGTCGAAACAAAAACGTCCTATCTAAGACAAAATCATCAAGATTTGTTTTCCGTCAATTATCTAACAACGCTTCACTGCCCGGTGTTCGACGTTACAGTCGTTAGACCGGTGTTACAATCGTTTAACGTTATGAACAATACCCACCTTTCTTGGTAATCAGGTGACTGATTACGTTGATTTTCTTCACTAACCTTATTCCTTTATACGTAACAACGTTAGTTGAATTTATCACGTCTATGCTCTACTTTTTACAAACGATTTACACATTAATTATCTTTGTAATAATGGAGTTAGTAGACGTCTACGGTCTCTTTTTAATTTTTTTCATGTTTACAAATTTTGTGCTATTTTACTACAATTTCTTTTTTCAAATTTTTTTCTTGTCTAAAGATTTTATGGTGAATGCCGCAACAGTGTCTCCATCTAACAATAACACCACTAAAAGGTTAACGCCTTTCACTTCTACATTCGCTTTACTTCAAAAATCGTTCAGCTCTACAACGTCAAATTTTACGAAACAAATTTTAAAATAGTATAGATGTATATACACATGGCCATAAAATGTTAAGAAGTGTTGTTTTTTATATGAGAAGTCGCAAACGACCCTTTTGGGCTCTTTATCCATCTTAGCTGTTTTGTACTCAGTACTCTTGAAGACCTATTTAGTGCTGCTCCGGTTACTTTAACATCGGCGTATACAAGCAACAATGTATTACCTTTAACCATCAAGCTAGTTTTCTGCCTCTTATTTTTAATCCTTATCAGAGGAGGAGTTCCTCGGTATAGATACGACTTTTTAACGAAAATAGGTTGAGTAAAGTTTTTAGGGTACGTCCTTTCAATTTTCTTGTTCTCTTTCGGTTTACTTTTCGTTTGGTAAGTTTTTTTTTATGAGATACCCAAGTCAAAATTTTATCACGAAACAAGTTGCAACTTATCTTATGACGTCAAATCAAACCCTTAAAACTCAATTAACGTTCACGTTTACAAACGTATTCCCTTGCTTCGTTGTACCGAATTATGCTGAAATTCATTGGTTTTCGTATGCGAAGAAAAGCCTTATTTATTTACCAAAACCAGTTTTGTAGAAGTTACGCACCTGAATTTGTATTCACTCTGTAATAGTAGTTTCTCAACTTCTTTATAGGAAAAAATGATTTAACTTCGAGTGTTACCCTAAAATTAGTCAGATAACGTTTTACGAAACAAATTTATCAGGTTGTTTACTACGTATAGAGTCGATGTTTTCTAAAATTCAAAATAGTTTTAAATCTACGTGTTATGTTTTACCACATTTAGGTAAAGAAAACCCACTAAACAAGGGGGTATTTGGCCATTTGTCAAACCTAAAGAATTATCCTCTAACATCCTCAGATACTTCAAGTAGTCCTGAGCGCCCTACCCCGTTTCTTAACCAAACTTACCTACACTTGTTCTTATCAAACACGGCATCTAAAGGGTGGCTTTTCTCAACTTCAACTTACAGTTTATGAGTTAGTTTCCAAAGCTATTCTGTTTACTTTCTTGAAATTTACCGTAAAACCCTAGGTGACGGTTTTTTATACATTCGGGGACTTTTCGTAATTTTTTTTGTTGATGCGTGTTTAACGGACGATGAGCCAATTTGAGAACCTGTTGAATGGAGTTTGATTCAGTCATGAATTCTATTTATTTTTGCTTTTGGGTGAATTGCTGAAAATTTGATTAGTAGCCGATACGGAAGTTATACTGGACGGGATAAGCGTGTGTGATTTTCTTGGTACAAGATGTTCTGAGTCGTTATTTGTTGGTACATTCTGTCCCTAGGTGCTGCAGCTCTATTTGTTATGACCCCTTTTTACCACGAAATTTCTTCGCTCTTACCTATGTCGGTTTCATGATGGGACTGGTACACTCGTGTTTTCTTTGCTAAATTTATTCAAATTTATACAATTGTTCTTTTTATTGCGATGTACCTTCAAATTAATAACAGGGTCTTTAACTGGAAAAAGTCGTTTTTACTAATTGTTTCAGTAAACCTTTTCCTCCTTTACTTAATTTACACTCATTTCTTTATGAGCTTTTTTATGTACTTAACAGATCCAAATTGATACAATAAAACACGGTTAGTTGATTACGTGCAGTTAAGTCATGAACCTAATAAGTGATCATGGGGAAGCGCTAAACGAGACCATTTTTCCTACCATAAGTCAAGTACCGTCTTTTGATTTAAGAACGATGGTCCGTTCGCTAGCGCCTTTTTAGTAATACACCTGTTCTTCTTTTCTGCTTTGTTCGGAATGAACTTTTTTTGATTAACTTTACTGCGTCGTGTTTACACAACTCAAGAAGTTAGTTACACATTCCTAACATATTGCGTTTCGGCTTTAAAACAATTTTTTTACTTTTTCCTTTTCCTTTACTTTTTTGTACTTTTTAGTTTTGTTATTAGCTACCTTAAACTCCCTATAGAGTTCTTCTGAGTTATTAATGTAAAGGGTTGAACATGAAATTTTTACCATATTGTTTCAGAGTACCCTTCATTTCTTTTCTCACTTCTTTAATTTTTTATGCAATATACTGCTACCTATGATTGAACGTACTCTTTTAGCGAACTCGACACCCTGTTCATTGATGATGTTTTAAACTGAGATGAAACTGTAGAATTAGCTATCGCAGACTACAATGTTTACTCGTTCTTATCTGTTGCTTTTTTCCCTGCTACACATTACTTTATTGATAACTTAACTAAACTGTCGTTTTTAGATTTATTTTTTTTAACTACCGAAACACAACAACACGCATCTTCACATTTCTTTTTATTCTTCATTTACGACTTGTTAACTTTTATTAATAATAGCTTCCTTTTGGTTCAAACACTCTTCTACACTGATTATCAAGATTTTTTCGTAATGGTAACTTATCATTCACCAGAACTAATCTTTGCAGTTAATGACTATTTTTTACTTTTCTTTAACACTGCGGTTATTAGCCAAACCCCCTCAATCGTTTTCGATACCTATACCGATTCTTTAAACATTACTTTATCTGAATTCTTAGAATACTTTTTATTGTTCTGTAGCTTCATCTGAGTAGCACTACTATTCCTATTTTCATTAAGGGTGAACCGTTGATCTAATAGTACTACTTCTTATATTACTCGAATTTACAGCTACTTCTTCTGAATTTCTAAAGAAACACGGTTACAGTTTGAAGGTGCTTTACAAATCTTTTTTTTCATTGGGTTATACACAACTATGATGATCGTAACGTTTGATGACGATCAAGAAGAAATCCTTGAGTTCTTTAACTCAGCGTGTTTCTACTTCTTCCTCTTTACGTTCGTCTTCTACCTTTACAAGTACTCAATCCACTTCTTCTCATTCCTTGAGCCATCAAAAACAGAAGGCCGATCTGTAACATGAATTGCTAATCAGTTTAAAGACGATTTATTTAACACAATTGCCCTATCTTTACGGTTTTTTGTACTAATGATGCGTCTTAATATCTACGATGGAGTAGATGATGTTTTAGATAGTTACTACATCTTCGTAGCAGATTTCGATGAAGACGAGTACTTCACTGATTTATTTTTTTCTATGTTTACGGTGCTATTTTTTGATAATGACGTCAATGACGACCGTTCATTTCTATTCGAAGATGAAATTGACTTTACCGGAGACCTTTTCACCCTATACTTCATTCTATGAGGAAAGTTTGCTTTCTTCTTACTATTCATTTTAGAAGTTCTAGTCCGTACAACCTTAGCGTTATACGTAACTTACCTACTTATATTTGAAATTAATGCTGTTAATCGGTCATATACTGAAGATACAAGTTTATTACAACGCCGTAATAGCTCACAAGCTGAAGTCTATTCTAAATTATAAACTTAACAGCGCTATTAATTGTTTATGGTTTTCGGAGACTTAAATGTTTTAATGATTTTTTTTTTTCTACTATTATCGAGTTTATTGATCAATATTTCGACATCTCTACACTTACTTTTAACAGCTGAGTTACTTTGAATTACTTTGTACACGATAGTACTCTTCGTTGGTCTCGTCTCAGATAATCTAAATTTACTTTCTTTAACATTCTTTTTTCTTATATTCTCGGCCGTTGAGTTTAGTGTAGGGTTAATAATACTCCTTTTACAACACCTCTTTTTACGAACACTTAACCTTGATGAAGGGGGTCGAAATATGTATAAGTTTACTAACCGATACACAACTAAATTTAGTACCAACCGTCTTCGGTGAAAAGTTTAATTAGATTAGAATTTTATAATGTTAACCTGAATTACTCAATTCTCTAACACATTCTCTAACTTATTTAACACACAACCAAAAGAGTCAACGAGTACAGCTACAAGCCTAAAATTCAACGACTCATTTAAACCGGTTATTAAAGTTTTTTTTATTACTTATTCTGTTTTATCGTGAGTAAAGGCTCGAGTTCTTTACTACGTTAACAATTGAGTTTACACAACTAATCACAAGCGAATTGCTGTTAATTATTTCTGATTTGTTATTTTTTCTGGAATTTGTGGGATGGTTCTTGCCACTATCATTCGTTTAGAGATGGCTTACCCTGGAGTAGGAATTCTAGCAGGGGATAGTTTACAGTACTTAAGTGTTGTAACAGCCCACGCAGTTATCATGGTTTTCTTCATGATCATGCCTTTACTATTCGGTGCTTTCGGTAATTTTTTACTCCCCACACAACTCGGAGTTCACGATGTTGCGTTCCCTCGTCTAAACAGTGTAGCCTTTTGATTTTTACCAGGTGGTTTAATCATGTTATGTCAATTAGTTTGTTTAGACCGTCGATATCAACGTATGAACTGTTTCAATATCCGCGAAATTCAAACACTCCTAAAAGCTCGTTTCTACGCTGATTTAATGAACGAAAGTAGTAGACACCTGTTCTTATCTCGAACAACTTTAAACTTACGTTTTAAGTTACAAGATCTTAGTTTCCTTAACTTAAACTCTGTTTTAGCGAACCGTTACGGTTTATTTACAGGATTACTTACTAAGTCACAACAATATAACGCACCTCTAACACAAACAACTGCAACACAACTAATTGCACCTTTTGCAATTACTGGAGCTACCACCAGTTTACCCACAACTACACCTTACTTAACTTTCGTTGAATTATTCAATGGGGGTTTACCAACCACAACTTTATTTAATAAGGGTGAGTGAAGCTGATCAATGAATACTAGTTTACTAAATGGTACATCGTTTTTAAGCTCAAATTACCTCGCTCCAATTACCCTTTTTAAAGGAGTTTGAGGAACTTTTGTCTTTCCTGAAAGTTTATCAGGAATGTTATCACGCCTAGTCTCGTCTGGTACAGTATTTCGTGAAACTTTAACTGCTGAAGTTAACTGGTATATGCTATGCTCTAATTTAACTTCAACTGATTTAAACACATGAGCTACCCGTTTTTTCACCATTACAGGTCGTGATAGCAGCAACCAGAATCCAATTCAGTACTTAACAAATAGTTTTAGTACTGAATCGCTCGAAAATCAACACATTTTAGGTAAACAAGAGAGCTCTGCTAATTACCGTTTTCAACGACTTCAAAATCCTGTGTTTAAGTACGATTTTAAGTTAGGTAACTATATGCCAGATGAAAACAAAGTAAAAAGCCCTTTCTTATATACGACTATTCATGACTTAACAACAGGTGTCCGGAAAGCTAATTGAGCGTACTCAGCTGACTTCTTAAAGTTTGTTCAAGGTGACTTGTCAACTTACTTAGGATACTACAATGGTCTTGTTAAGCAAACTGGAGTATCTAAAGTAACTAATAATTTATTATCAGATATTTCAAGTTCACATACTGCAAACGACCCTTTCTACGCTAATTTATCTCATTCAGCAGGTATTTACAATTACTTCTTCCTCCTATCGGACTCAACTCAGTTCGTTAATCATAGGTGATCTGCTGTTAATACCTTAGATCAAAAATTATACAAAATGTTTCTAACAAATTCAATGCAACAACGAATTCACGGAAATTGACGTCAACTTAAATTTACTCGTGAAGCTTGACGGTGTAAATTGTTAGCAGCTCGTCATCAAAATACATTACATAAACGTTACGTTAATGAAGATTCAACGGTATGGTCTGTTGAGCGGAACGCTAAAGACGTATTACCTGGATGAGCAATGATTACCCCCTTTTCTGGTCGAACTCGATTTACCGCTATCGGTAAAGTTGATTTAGGTCTCATGGGAGTTTTCCTTGTTTTAAACTCATCAATCGTAGCTTCATCAAATTTTTTGATTACTTACAGGTACTTATCTACCCTAAACAATCGTAAAATGCGAGACGCTCGATCATTTTTTACTGAAGGAGTTATGGTCGCATCATGAATGATGATCGCAGCAAACCCTATGCTTGCTATCGGTATTTTAATGTTACTATCTGACCGTCATTGACAAACCTCGTTCTTTGATTACTCAGGTGGAGGAGATACAGTAATGTTTCAACATATGTTCTGATTCTTTGGTCACCCTGAAGTGTATGTTATTATGATTCCTACATTTGGATTTAACAACACTATCCTCTCATTTTACTTACGTAAACGAGTATCGGCCCGAGCAAGTTTACTATACTCAATGTATACCATCGCTTTATTAGGTTTCTTTGTATGAGGTCATCATATGTACATGGTAGGGTTAGCTCACACAACACGTATGCTTTTCAGTACCTTAACTGTTATGATCTCTGTTCCAGCAGCAACTAAATTAATGCACTGATGTGTAACATTAGTAAACAGTACTTTTGCTGTTGAACTCCCTTTCTTATTCCAATTGTTCTTTATCTTTTTCTTCGTTTCAGGAGGTATTAGTGGTATGGCTGTAGCCCACACTGGTATGGATGTTTTATTCCACGATTCATTCTATGTCGTAGGTCATTTCCACGTCATGTTTGCAGGAGCAGCCATGTTTGGTTCATTTGGAGCATTCTACTTTTACTTCCCAGCAATCTGAGGAGTCAAATTTAGCCGAACTTGAGGATATATCCATGCTTTATACTACCTAATCGGTCAATTAATGACTGTTATTCCAATGATTTGACTAGGTTACTCCGGAATGCCACGACGAGTTCTTGATTATCCAGCTTCTATGGGTGGATGACACTCAGTCGCTTCTGCAGGACACCTAATTAGTGTAGGAGCTATGTTTGCTTTCTTCATTATGCTATTTGATAGTATGCGTCAAGGTCGAGCTGCAACTCGAAACACGTTTGGAGTCTCTCGATTCAATACACGTTTAAACTTCTACCTTTATGTAGGGGCTCGAATGTTATTCCTTCAACGTAAAAGCTGACATTTATCACGGTTTAACCAACATAAATCTATTAAGCTCAACTCTGGAAATTACATGAACTACGAGTATTACGAAACTACATTATTTTCGTACTCTCTTGTTAAATCCAGCTCCAAATAATTTTTTTATTAAGGTAAGTATAGCTCAATGGTAGAGCACTGGACTGTGACTCCAGGGGCTGTAGGTTCGAATCCTTCTATTTACCCATAAATTTAGCTACAGTCATTGTTTCTATTATACACACTAATTATTAATGTATAGTTTAATTGGTAAACGAAATGTTATTATTACAAGGATTAGCTTTGACAACTTTATTATTTTTTTTATCTACTTATAACGTCGTAACACTTTGGTACTTAGGGGGTTTTTACTTAGTTCTTTTAGGTCTATGGTTACTCGCTGATGATGGGGACATTTTCATCGGATTTCTATGGGTAATCGATTTAGGAGTAGGTTTAGTCTTTTTTATTTTCATCTTACATTACTCCACATTTTTACATCAGAAATCTACGGTAGATAAAACAAGTCGGGAATTATCCTTTGTCTTGTTAGCTTCGTTGTTTTTCTTAAGTTACCTATTTTTCTTATCACAACCTCTCGATGCAACATACAGCAAAGGTTTTTCTAAAACTTGATTCTTTTTTATTAGTTGATACGACTATTACGATTTTTTCTACTCTTTTATCGTAACTGATCTCAACTTATTACGTGAGATATACTTTATTAATAACAGTTTCGAATTCTTTTTAATTAATTTTGTCTTGTTTTACGGTATCATTTCGTCCATTTTATTGTCTTTCTTCATTAAGCGGGTGTTCAATTTTTTAAACCTCACTCAATTAACGTCTGCAAGTTTTTTATCTCGTGTTAATTCCACGTTTTTTATTCGTACACAAAACTTTATTCAGCAGCAATCTACGACGTCGGGAGCAAGGGTGTGAACAAAGCGAAAAACCCGAAACTTTTAATGATCCAAAGGCAAACATGAGTTAGTATTGCTGATAGTACTACCGTAGTTTGACTACAAGCGTTCCACCTTTATAAAGGTTTTAGGCGCTCAATGTCTCCTACGGGGTCATTTATTAAGGGGTCTGCCAAGGTGGTAACTCCCCCACGCGTTGAATATAAAGGATTTAAATTTAAGTATAACATTAAAGGGGACATCTGTAGAGGGATTATTGTTCGTACTACTTACCGTTGTATTAGGTTAGACGGAGGGTCGTTGAGATTCCACAAAAACAGTTCAGTACTCATCAAGAAGAAGCAGAACATTAAATCAAAGTATTTAGTTGGACCTGTTAGCAAATTATTAAAACGTCGGAAATTTAAGGCTGCGTTTAAGCAACTAATTTAAATGTGTTATTCGTAAAGGCTGCTAAAGTAATTGGACTTGCTACTACCTTCACTCCTTTATTAGGTTGTGCTATCGGAACCGGACTAATTTATGCTGCTTTAATCAAAGGAATCTCTTACGCACCTGACCAAGAAGAAACCCTATTCAATTACGCCTCAATTGGGTTTGCGTTCATTGAAACTTTTGCCTTCATGCTTTTCGCAGTTGCAGCAGGAGTAGTATTCCTATAGTACTACCCACTCTATGTATATAAAAGTTGGGAAATATAAGTAATCCTGTCGTCAATCGCCTTGGTATAAATGTATTCTGATACAATTTTTGATTTTCAAAACATAAATATAGCTACCATTTACAAAAAAATAATTTAATTTTACTGCTACTTCAGATTTACCTAAAGTACGGACTAGACTTACCTAAAAACGTGTACACTAATCCGTATTGATTCTCACGAAATAGTGCAGTAGTGGACAAAACCAAGTATTATCGCTGATCTTTATTTTTTAACGAGTTAAATAAGAGCCAAACACGACACCGTTTTCGCGTAACAGCGGGGCTTTTTTACAAGACGCGTTTAGTTTTGCTAAAGTACAATAAATGAGTTCTAGTTCTTACGCAGTGATTCGAACCTGATAGGCGGAAACAAGCCCGATTAACGAAATCACGACAAAGGGATTTTCAAAACGTTACTTTTTTTTCGAAACAATCTACACCTCATGTAAAACGAATAAAAACCCTTTCTAATACGACGTTAGTAGCAGGTATGAATCCGACGCTAACTTATCGCTTTTAAAGATTACGTGACACGTTCTCGCATTTTTAAGTTTTTGAGTAATAAAAATTTACGTACTAACACTTACTTAGAGTCCTTACTTTACCCTCAAATAGAAGCATCGTCAATTTCGACATTCTCAATACCACAAAAACTAGACACCTCAGGTGGTACTGCGTTTAAGTTCCACTTTACGCCTGTTAAGGGTACATTTGCAACCAATGCAGCTTATACTCGCTCATCAGAGTTTAACAGGTATTTTTTGCGAGAATCCGCTCTTGTAAATTTCTTTTTCACTCACAGCGTTGACATCCCCTTATACTTAAAGTCATCAAAAACACGACTAAACATTTTAACGGGGGAGGACGAACGTCGCTTAACTAATTTATTAATGATGCACGGAAAAAAGGAACAAAATTTGAAAGTATTTACCCAAACCTTTTTATTAACGCACTTTTTAGGTCTACCTGACCAGCCTAATAATTTTACAGGTGTACTTTGAAGGTACACTCACATGGGCTTAGCTGCGTTTGGTACTCAAGATTTAAGCACCAAGGAGCACTATGTAAGTCAATTAGAATCATTACTACCGGGTTTAACAGATGGGGGGGCTCAACCGGCTCTTTATTCCGAGTTTTGAAAAACGTCCTTAACGTTTAATTCCTTTACCTACGCTTTTAGTTCTTTCTTTGCTAAAAATCTTCCTATGTTCTCTTTTTACGTTCAAAAAACTGATAAAAATATATTAAAATATTCAAGGGGTCGGTCGAGTAAATACTCGTTAATATGAAAATACGTACCGCAATATAACCGAAAAAGGGTAGTGTCTCACTGATTAAAAAAAGAAGTAAAGCTACAGAAGGCGTTTAAATATGAGCGTCGGTTAGGGAAGGTTTTAGAGCTATTTTTATTCGACCCGAACTCTACTTTAACGGCAAAATTAAGACGCTTTGTTCATAAATTTGTTTTTTACAAATATAAAAAGCGTTTACTAAAGCCGTTGAATGCTAAAAATTAAATTAGTTGCCTCTTGTACAGATGTGATTAGGTCCTTATAAATCGCTCAACTTTAAATCTTATTACCGCCAATCGAACACGCGTTTATTACAAAAGATAAAATCCCAAAATCAAATGTACGCTCTTACTAAATATCGAACTCCACATGATCACGTGTTTTACGCACCAAATAACTGAAAGTTGTCAATCTTGAGAGGTAATGTGCGTTACTTATACTTCCTCTCAGGTCCGTACTTCTTTAGCTTTTCTATACCAAATGAATCGTTAAAGATAAAAGTACACAAGCAACTATCCTCACTAACGTTATACTCTTTAGTAGCATTACCGGACACCAGACTAGTTATCTCACTACTTAACACTCTTATTAGCTCCTTTTCAAACTTGTTTTTTTTGAAATTAAAGTTTAAAGGAAAAGGTTACTATTTATATAAAAGCTCTCGTAATACAATTACCCCTCAGTTTGGGTACGCCCATAGAATTTATAAGTATAATTATATCGCTGCTGTGAAATTTTTATCCAAGACAAAAATATTTTTCTTTGGGATGTCTAAAGCTGACCTGTACAGCTTAACGTCTTCGGTAAAGTCAATGCGACCTATAAATGTCTTTACTGGACGTGGGGTACGCTTTGCTAAAGCTGTGGTTTACAAAAAGACAGGTAAAGTTAGTTCCTACAGGTAAAAGTTATTTCTAAACCTTTGCGTTTTAAGCTCTATGTATAGCTATATATGACTAAATTTCTTCAAAAGATGCTACGCCGAGCGACAATATCATTCTTATCTTACTCATCTTGACAAGTGCTCCATGTACATGCGTACCAGTTACTTTACTACGTGTTTACTCTATCCAGTTTTTTACTTTGCGCAAGCCTCTTCCTTTAACTTAGTACAGTAAATCGGTACTCAAACGCTTATAATTTATATGGGAGACTTTGATATATTCATCGGTTTAGTAGTCGTTTTTTTACTAGGATTTGTTATTTATAACGTAATAAACTCATTTAGCTTCAGAGAGTTGCTAAAACGTTTTGGGTATCTAAAAATCGCGCGTCGTGATTTTTATGAGTGTGGATTTCGTCCAACAACTCAAAAAACAATCCGTTTACCAATCCAATTTTTACTAATTTGTGTTTTCTTTTTACTATATGATATTGAACTTATTTTCCTATTTCCTTTTAGTTCGGGAGCAGATTTTATGGGTACCAGAGATCTATGGCTCATTACATTCTTTTTTTTCGTACTGTATTTGAGCTTAATATTTGACGTCAATAGGCACGCACTAGAGTGACAATATTAGCAAACAGTGACTAAAAATTTCTATGAGCGATACTCGCTTTTTAAATGTTAATTTCTTGTTTGAAAAAGTATAATCAAGTTGCGTACTTAAAAACACCTATTGTGTCAGCGAAACTAGACCTATTTTTAACTAATACCAGCTACCTTAAAAGTTACTATTTAAGGTCAGATTTACTTTGACAGGAGGGGCTACTAGTCGATTTCTTGCAGAAAAAAGTTTTAGACAAATGAATTCGACGATTCTTGATCCACTCAGCGAATATTTTAAGTGAGCGATTTATATTCGATAAGCTTATTAAGGTTTATGGAGATTTTGTGATATGAACAGGTACTCAAAAGAATATTTTCGAGTTTACTAACGTTGCATCCTTGTTAACGGTAGCAATACTTCCTTTACTTTTAGTTTTCTTACTACTATTTCTAAATTACCTCTTACTAGCACCCCTACTAGTATAGACTCAACTAGCCCGTATTTTTTAGTTTATGAGTGAATCTAGCTTAATTATCGCCTTTTTAACTATCTTGTTTATGTTATTTGTAACCTTAACTGAGCGAAAGTTGTTAGCTTACGCCATGCGACGATTAGGACCAACTTTAATGGGACGTAATGGAGCTTTTCAGATAGCACTAGACCTATTTAAAATGCTCACTAAAGAGATCTTCCTTATTCCACGTCCGACAACGGCTCTTGCACCAATCTTTTTAACCTTACTTTTTAGTACTCAATTACTTTTTTCTCAAAACTTTATATGAGGTCCGTCAATGTTTTTATTTGAGAATGTAGACTCAATGATTCTTTACCACTTAGTTTTAATCTTATTTAGTAATATATTTTTTGTAGTTGTAGGTCTGTTAAGTCAGTCCCGATACGCTATTATCGCGACAGCTCGATCTCTAGTACATGTAATTTCACTTGATATTTTTATAACGATCATTTACTCTTTAATTGTTTTGAGTTCTCAATCAGCAAATTTCCACGATTTTATATTAACACAAAACCTTTATTGGTTCTTCTTTTTGTACAGTCCAGCTGCTTCAGGTTTCGTAATCTTACTAATTTTAGAGTCTAAGAGGACCCCATTTGATCACGCAGAAACTGAAGCCGAAGTCGTCGCAGGTTACGCAACTGAATACGGAGGTCCAATGTTACTTATGTTTTTCCTCTGTGAGTACTTACACTTAATTATCGCTGCTATACATTTTGTAATCTTCTTCTTAGGGGGGTGGTACGCACTAGAATATATGTCATTTTTACCGCCTATTTTTCTCACATCGCACGATACCCTGTTATCACTCAGCTTAATTCAGAACAACTTTTTAATACCATGGTCTATTTACTCACCGCTATAGAGTTATCAAGTACTTCGTACACCACTTTAGGCAGTTTGTCTACTTGATTTGCTGACCATCTCATTACCTGAAATTTGTTAATTCTTACTTGAATTTAAGCTCTTTAAAACGCTGTACACTAAAAAGATGGGTAATACGACTACTAGTTGATTTAATTAGTACCAGTTCACATGTTAGGCGCTACGCAAAATCACGCCCGTTTAGTCTTATTGATTCTGGTTTACAACTATATTTTTGTTAAACTAACCTCTACGGGTTTAACATCAGTTTTTATATTAGATTTTTATAATAAAACGACACTTAATGATGCCCCTATAGGGTGATTCCATTTATATTGGGTAACGCTATCGTACTTACCCTCAGTTTTTATATTAGCGCTGATTACTGGTATGTTGTTTCTACGCCTTTACACTCCAGTGTCGTTCGCAATGGTTCTCGGGTTTATGTACCTGTATGTAGTTGAATTAGAAGACTTTATCTTTTTCAACACGTTAACGAACTTTAGTAATCCACAGACCCAACTTTTTAACAACCTGTTGACAAATTTGTTAAACAAGTACCACCCAGCCATTTTTTATGCAAGTGTAATTTGTTTTACGATATATATCGTCGCTTATAGCTCACGATCAGTTTCGAACGAACGTGGTTCTGCTACAAAATTTTATATAATGTTTAATGATTGATGAGGGGTCACGCTACAAACGAATCTAGTAGCGTTAACATTAGGAAGCTGATGGGCGCTCCAAGAAGGAACGTGGGGTGGTTGATGAAACTGGGACCCTTCAGAAACGCTAGGGCTTTTAGTTAGCATGACAGTCCTTATGGCGATTCATAATAACGTCACGAAGTCATCAATAATACCATGATTAAATCTGTCAAAAGGGCTTTTTTACCTATTTGTTTCATCCTATTTTTTCATTCAACTCAACTTTGAGATAGTATCACACAATTTTAATTTCAAGCTATTTCATTTCTTTAACTCAACAGGTACAATAGCCCAATTCTTTATTCTAGCCTTATTACTTGGGTTCATGCAACTTAAGTCATTGATGACGAGCCATCGCGTACTTTACTATCTCTCAACACACGCTACTGTTAGTTGACTGAGGCTTTCAAAGTTACATTTATATCTTACTTACGCGTCATTTATCCCTTTCGTGTTGTTGCCATTAGCTTCTTATCTACCGATTATTAATTATTTCACGTGAAACTTTTTAAATGCGACGTTTTTTTATCAAACACAGCCCCTCGAATGGTTAAGTTTTTTTATTATTTGTTCGTTTTTTTATCGGTTTGGGGCACTTCACGCGTCTACCACAATTTTCACGTCACTTGTAACTATTATGTCAACCTTCTTTACTTACCTTTATACACCGTTTGTTGGGGAGAAGTTAAGTGTTTTTCACATCCTACTTACACTCTTTTTAACTCTAAATCTATCTGCTCTCTACTCAAATTACCTAGTCTGGGATTTAGGTACGGTTGGTACAGGAGTATTAACTTTTAGTACATGTTTCTTTGACAAACAACATTTAGTCACTTGCGGAGATGGCTTAATTGAGCGTGTAGTTCAATGGTCAGACGTTACTAGTTTTATAGGTAGTACGTGAAATATTTCGGGTACATCCAATATCTTCGAAGTCAGTGATTTCTTGTTAGTTTTTAACCATACGATTTTAACAAATATTTATTTCATTAACGTTGACTGATACTCAAGCACATTATTTATCGAGTTACATAATATAACTAATTTGGTACTTATTACCGCAGCTTTGTATGCCGCGTTTAACTACCTATGGTTATCATCTAGTTGGCGTAAACAACATGGTTGAATACGTTACTAAATCAGCCGCTTTAATCCGGTATAAAAACTCTAACGGCTACCCTGAATGCCTTAAATTCTTTTTAAAAGTCTCTTCAATTGAGTTAAATACAAAACTTTACCACCTTCAGTACTTTTTAAAAATCGATTATTCGTTGAACGTGACGTAAAAAATCGACGAATCCAAACAGTTTTAGGGTTAACATTCCGAAATTCTAAATGATCTAGCTACGCACGGCCAAATTTATCTGTCAAACTAACCGAAGATTACACTCGCCTATTTAGAAATATTTTAGCAACAGTGAGCTTCGTATTCATCGTAGTCTTCTTTAGTCCGTTTTACGTCACAGCTGAATCTCTAAATGTCGTTAGCGCCTTTTTTTGATTTTTTGTCGACTGCTTCACCTTTTCTTATCTTTTTGTATATTTTACGTTAAGCTTCTTAACGCAAACTTTGCTATCAAAACTCTATTCTACTTTATGACTAGCTAATATTGATGAAAGTAAGCCAATGAGCTCTGAGCATACGTCACGTACGACGGCTGGTTTACAGCTACCTAAACACCTCCAAAAATACACCCTTTACACGTACCTAAAGCAGTCAGGTCAACAAAGTCTAGACTTGGCACCTTTCTTCGATTCAACCCGTCCAATTGACAACAGTAATGCACGTGTTTTAAGGCAACTTTATCAAACTATAGGTGCCTTAAAGAGTTCGAATAGCTCAACGACACAACTATCGTTAACAG
>Ga0163111_10000961_pt1 | contig 17434 bp, 31 predicted proteins | sample CRUFie1St18metaG_FD_109645 | JGI IMG/M metagenome (GOLD analysis project Ga0163111, IMG submission 109645) | Marine microbial communities from the Costa Rica Dome - CRUD Field 142mm St18 metaG | ecosystem: Environmental > Aquatic > Marine > Oceanic > Photic zone | place: Costa Rica: the Eastern...
CTCTCAACTTTTGATAGTCACAGTCAGTAGGAACACTAACAGCATCTTCTGGATTGAATTTGACAATCATTAGCTTGCCATCTGAGCCTCCCCAACTGTCTGCATATTCGTATGAGCCAATATGAAAACCGTATGAACAATGGTTCTCACAATTATCGTCTACCGTCCTACGAGGCATCTCATGGGACTGTCCAACGCTATTGTCAAACTTACCACTATACCTATCCTTGTAATTGTCTCCTACTCCCTTGTAGCCAATCACCAATCCTTCTTCATCAATCGGCATATTGCGTTTTGACAAGAATGTGTAGAGTTGATCTACCGAATTTTTTGATGGATTCTTCAAGAGGTTCTTGAGGAAGTTGATAAAAGGATTTTTGTCAGTTAAACCACTTTTCATCAAGTCAAGTAATTTATCAACTACTACTCCATTGAGTTTTTCCTCTCCAAAGAAAACTTCACCATCTTTAATTGAGATATCTCCATCGGTGTAATCTTCTACTTGTTTTTCTAGGTCGAGATAAGTTTGTATCTCATCGTATCGACCATCTAATAAGCACTTGCGTACTTCGTAGTAGTTGGCATCGTCATTGCGAACTGTAACAGGCTTGCCATCTACAAATAGCGTGACTGCATTTTCGCCTAATATATACGGTATTTTGTTCATGTCGTGTATTATACTATTTTTTGTTTTGTGAGTCAAGCGTCTTTTTTCTTTTTCGCTTGTAAATGTTCATCTACAAATTTAATGTAATCAAGTAAGGCTTTTGCCATATCTTTGTCAAGACTATTCCATCTATAAACACTAATATGATTAATTAATGGATAAAGTTTACTCGTTCTTTCGCGATAAGCTATAATATTATAGTCTGACTTTGGAAGTTTAATGTCAAAAACTTTTTGTTTATCTAACTTGCCAAGAAACTTATGATAAAATGTTAATGAACTTTCATATTTTTTCTTCAAGTTATCTTTAACTTTTTCAAAATTAATTAACTTTGTTAGTCGATGTTTCTCTGGAAGATTTTTTGCAATAAATTCTCCCAACTTTGAATCATTTTCTATATTGTCAAGCATTTTATCGCACTTATTCAATTCAAATATGTTAGAAATTGCTTGTAGTGCATCCTGACCTTTTTGACCTTTGAAATGCTTTTGAACAAATGTCTTAAAATATTCATCAAATCTTATCCACTTTGATTTGTCGAGTTTGCTTTCATCGCGAAATCTGAATCCATGAACTTTTATGGGTTTCTTTCTGTCTTTGTTTATGTATTCCAAAGCGTTTTTAATTTCTGAGTTACTTAAAATTACTTCTGAATAATTATTTGCCTTTTCTGTAAAGTCATATCTCCACAACGGAACATAAATACCCGAATCTTTTTGTGGATCTATGTTGTCTGCATCTTGCCAATAATCGCTGGAACCACTACCAGTAGCAGTATGCTTATGCTCAAACACAAATGCACCAATATGAGAACGACTTACGCCTTGAGTAGTGCCTGTCGCTTTATTGACTTTAGCTTTGGGAATGTCTGACAACTTCTTTATTCTATCCTTGGATAAATGTTGCCAATTATTATGGTCAGCAAAAATCTTACGATTTTTCTTGCTATCGAAATCTACAAAGTAAACATACTTCAAGTCAGAATCTTCATTGAACAAATGTCTGATTCTCGCAGTCAAGCCAGAATTGTTCATACTATCTGATTCAACTAACAAAGTATTATTTTGGCAAAAGATATTTCGTTCATTAGTTGGCTTGAGTTTACCTACTGAATTTAACTCATATTTTCGTATTTTTACATGAGGGTTCATCCAGTTATGTAACGCATTAGGAATCTCAAACCTTGAATCGTTAACTTTGACTCCATTGAATGTAAAACAATCTCTGATAATGTCTCGTAAGTTGTGATCGAAAGTATTATAAATACTATTGTAATTAACTTTCGCTTCCCAAAGATCACCAGAGTTCTTTAATTTTTCTGATGCAACTTTCTTTAAGTCTCTAATCACAAAGTTAGTTTTCTCTCTAATCTTTGCCTGAGTCTTGCGAGTATACTCTAATGCTTCTCGACTAGGAGCAATAGACAAATCACCAATGTCAAACTTTATATGTAGTTCTCCATGTTGTAATATACTTTTTTCGTGATCGTCTAAATTTTTGACAACATTAAAGTCGATTGGATAACCAATATTACCCATAATCGCTATTGCTCTGTTTGATCTGCGACTATAATAATTGTGTGAACTTTCTCGTTCAACTATATACCAATCATCACCTTCAAGAACTGTCTTAAACTCTTTAATTGATTTGTCAATGCCAGTTACCTTGGGTTTAATTTTAAAATATTTAAATAAATCTAAAGCCTCGTTTTGAAAACTTTCAATATCTTCGTCTGCAACTGCAACCTTGATTTCAATGCCACTTGGTTCCTTGGACTTTGATTCGTCCATCTTGATGATCTTGCCTTGGCTAGTCTCATCAATTTGAGCGACATAAGTTGTCTTTGTACCTTTATGGTATGAGGTCACGGTAAAAGAATCACCGTATGCAAATCCACTTTTGCAACCTATTCCGAGTTGTCCAGTAAACGCATTACTTTGTCTTTTAGTAGACTTACAATAGCGAACGTAAATATTACAAACATCATCGTGAGACAACCCATCGCCATAATCGCGAACAGTAAAATGTGGATTAAAACGAGTGGGCAAATTAACAAGAATTGGTACATCTTCTTTGCCAATGTCACTATGTGAGTCAACTGCATTTGTTGTATATTCTCTTATTACTGCTAGTATTTTGTTTGAGTAAATTTGGTTACGCAATAAATCAATTACGAATCCAATATCTTCTTGGTCAATACCAAACTCTGCTTCGTCAAAGTCGTGGGAACGAACCAACTTATGTGTCTTTTGTTCTGCAATCATGCGGATAATTATACTATGTTTTTACTTGTGTGTCAAGGGTTTTTTTAAAATTTTTAAAAACTTTTTTTGTGCTTAATTTTATACTATAATTTACACTATTTTCTCTAGTATTCTGCAACCTTCTTCTGTGATTTTGCGCTTACCATCTATGTCCATAAGACTTTTTCTAATCAAGTACATTTCATGGTCACGTTGTAATGCTGTTCTGCTTAATCCAGTCTTGGCAGATAACATACCCAAAGTGCATGAACCCACACTTTGAAGAATTTGTAGAATTTGCTTTTCTGCATTTGTCAAGCCTAAATCATTGATACCAACTTCATTTTTGAGCTTGAAAAAGTCTTTTGTGTCAAAGTATTGAATACGATTTTTCTTGCAATAAGGTATAACGTGCTGCCTAGAATGCTTGACCGCATCTCTGGCATTACCTCTGGTAATCTTTGACAACTCATATAGCGCATCATCTGAAAAATCAATATCTTTACAATTTAATTTGATAATCTCTGACAACTCTTTTTTAGTATATGGCTCAAAGTCTACTGTAATCAATCTGTCTTTTAGTGGAGCAAAAACTTTGTCGCTTTCAGTAGTTGCAAAAAAGAAAGATTGCTTTGTGAAATCAAACGTAAAAACTTGGTCATTTAAGTTGAAGTCTTTGATATGGTCTTGTTCTGTATTAAATATAGTCAAGAACGCATTTGTCAAACCTTTGGGTAGTTCATGCGCTTCATCAAACAAAACTGTCACTTCGTTATTGTAGATGAGCGGTAGAAAGATTTGCTCAAAAAAATCATCAACTCTTTTAAGTGTCGAGCAGTTGATCTCTAAAAAGGGACGACGAGAACCGTCAGTATTTTTGATTTCTTTTGCAAGTTGCTTGGCAAATTCTGTTTTGCCTAATCCTTTTGCACCAACAAAGAACAAGAACGGCATCCTCTTGGATGTATCATACGATTCTTTGTAGAATTGCAATTTCTTTTTGACTAAATTTTGTCCAACAAGTGTTTCAAACATGAGAGTAGTATATCAAAGGTTAATCGTCTTGTCAAGTATTAATCGTCAAAATTTGTTAAAGAGTATTCTACCTTACTAGATTCTTCAACTTCTGGTTTTAACTCAACAACTTTTGCAGTCATTTTAACTTGATCTATATTATTTGTTCTTGCCCATTTTGTAGCAACTGGAATATAAGCATCTTCTTTACAGATTTTATTTACATCTGATAATTTAACTAATATTGTAGATGCTGCACCTTTGGTACGACCACTACCAGTTTTGCGCGGTGTTCCATCTTTGTTAAGAGTCTGGTTTTTCATAAGAGGAATGTATTATATAATATTGAGCTATTCAAGTCAAGCATTTTTTTAAATTTTTTTAAACATTGATGCTTGGAGGATGATAACTAATATTTAATTGTACTTTTCTTTTTCTGCCTCGCTTATTTTTCATTTTACCATCTTGATCTTTAATAATTTCAGAAAGATGATCTATAGCATCCGATCCATTAAATGTGCCTTCTGAATTATTTAATTTTTTTAGCCAACTAGGACTATAAACAAATTCTGGTACTCCTTCTTTGAATTGTATATTACATTTGTCAACTCTATCGTGACCTCTTACTGTGAAAGATGCTAACCAAGATTTATGTAAAGGTTTATTTAAATTTTTAAAAATATGTTTTGCACTTAAACCTACTAAATACTCTACTCGATTGTCTAAATTTACTTTTGCCATACGAAATGATTACAATTTTCTATAATTTTTGATAACTCTATCATTGTAAGTAGATCATTACGACCTGCTCTTTGATATGTTTTATATTTTGCTTGATAAGATTTTCTTACTACTTTACTCATGTCAACTGCATTTTTAACATAATTGATTAAAGATTTTCGATCAACTATCACAAAACTATTTTCAGTCTCAAAAGCAATATTATCTGCTTCGCCATAAAGCCAACCTTTATTGCCTCTGACGTTTTGAAACTCAATCCAAATCCACTCGTCTTGTGCGCTAGAATCGCTTCTACTGGTCTTTTTTCTAGCTTTAATGTCAACCGACCATGTTTGTACTCGTTTGTCGTTTTCCTCTGTTATATATTTGTCAATATGTTTATGTATATTTTCTCTACGACGAGCATTTTTAACTTCTAAATTTTTTGATTCAGCTATTTTGTCAAAAAGTTGTTCTGCTCCAAGGCCAGATTTAATACATTCTCCAGCCTTATCATATTTATTTCTTTGCGTAATTAATTCGCTACTCATTTATTCATCTTTTCTATTTTAATATTGTTTTCTTTTGTCCATTTTTGATATTGATTTAATATAATATCTGCATGATATTTGTCAATATTGTAATCATGCCAGTTTTTATGAAACCAATCATTACCTTCGCTACCTATGCAATGTAATAATCGCATACAAATTTCTTTCCAAGTAAGTTTTTCAAATTCAGTTTGTGGTATTTGGCTCATAAATGTCTGCTTCGCCAGTTTCTATAAATCTCAACAAGTGCCACACTTTTTCCATATTATCTTCGTTCACTAAATCTTGTGGACTTTTGTTATTTAAAAATTCTCTGGGTTGTTGTAGCCAATCGGCAATACAATCTTGTTCTGCAAGAAATCCCATTTCACATATTTCATTTACTAAATTTACAAATGGAATTAATTGTCCATGATTTATATTTAAGTTATTTGTCATGTGATAACTCGTAGTTTATTATCTGAAGTTTTATGTGTTACGTTTTCCCCTGTCGCGGCTTCGTACAAACGTGTAACTGTTTGATCGCCCATATTGTCGAGGTTCTTTCTAATATACTCTTTCATATATTGAATGTCAAGTTCTTTATATTTTCTTTTTTTACTCATAATCTCTAAACCCTATTGCGTATGGAAATCTTGGTACTCCATCTGGAGTATATTGAAAAAATTTTATTGTAGCTAACTTGCCAATATAATCTTTTTTATTTTTTAATATTTCTTCTAAATAATCAAAGTTTCCTTTGACGTTTGAATTAAATATTTTTCCATCTTTATTCTTACAAACAAGATGTTTAACTGTGCCTGTTCTATTACCAGAGCCTTCTTCAATATTAATAACTTCAAATTCTTCGTCAATAAACTCTTTACGTTTTAACAAATTCTTTGAGCGTTTATTTTGATATGGAGAATCTGTAACTCTTATCATTTGACCTTCAAAACCATCATCTAAATACTTGCCATAATAATCATCAAGATGCTCTTTATCTTCTGCTTCAAATGTAGGGACGGGATGAATACAATCGTATTTTCCATAAAACCACATTATAATTTCGTTGAATCTTTCTACAAAAGAATCGTTTTCTCTAAAGATTACATTATCATCAACTGTTACTACATCTTTGACGAGTTTAGTTGTTCCACTTATTGATGCAATTACTGGTGCATCATAAATCCAATATTCGATTATACTTTCCGCTTCTTTGCATCGCTCGTTAAACGCATCAACTTTTTTAACAAATGAAGTATCAGTATCATCTTTGGTGCGAACTGGTTTTTGTTTGCGAACCAAACTTGTAATCTTATTAAAATTATCTCTTAAATCGTGGTTATATAATTCACCATCAAGAATAGCATAAGGATTGTCTTTGAAGAATGCTTCAAGAGATTTTATAATGTGTGGTATTGCATCAATTTTTTTACCGTTTCTTGTAAACGCTTCGATACCATCTTCTGTTTTATAAACAATACAACGAATACCATCTAGCTTGGGTTGAGTGATAACTGGATATTTTAAATCTTTTTCTCTGTTTTCAAACTTATCTGCAAGCATAGGTTTATAAAAAGTCTTTTTAGTTTGCGCTGACTTTAATGAGTCAAAATATTCACCAGATTGTTTTATTGTCCACTTTGCTTTTGATTCCGCGAGTGCTTGTTCTTCTGCACTTGTTTCGTTTACCTTACCAATGTTTTTTGGAAAAGTAATAGTTGGTTTATTAATAACAATTTTGCCTCCAACTGTTCCTTGCTCTGTCCAAAATTTATCGTCTTCAGCAATAATAGTCCATTGGCGAATTTTACCAGTAGTATCTTTTTTGTATAGTGTGGGTAGTTCTGTACGCATCAGAGAGTATTATTACATATCCAAAAGTGAATGTCAATAATAAAATTATCTTCCATAAATTTTATTAAAATTTGGATTAGCTTGATTCTTTTTAATTGGCTTAATTTTTTCTTGCACTTTAGTTTCGATAACTGGTTGAGGTTCTAACTCAACTTTTGTTTCTACTTTATTAACTACTTTTTTCTTTGTAACTGGAGTTACCTTCCATGTTGCATCAATACTTGGTTCATGTCCAATTATTTTAAATATTGCTTTGTCTTTTGCTTTCACTTCGCACTCCCACTTAATTGTAAAAGGTATTCCATCTACATTATTAAACTCTGGAATGTTGCCTTCTAAATAATCTGCATGACTACGCTTTTCGCTTGGAGTGTCTGATTTACCGATTGACCAATGAAAAACTGGAGTTGTATTCCATGTATGATAAAATGCTTGCACGTTTTGAGTGTCGCTAATTTTTTGTCCATTTATTTCACTAGGATTGCATTTATTATGTAAGTTATCGTATGTTAATGGAAATGCGTGATCGTATGTTTCTCTTGTATAGATATGAAAATATTTAAATAAATTCATGCAATTCCAACAACCTTTATCTTCGTTTTCTACAACAAGACGTTTCTTCACTCCATCATTTGTTTTTTGAAATCCAGCCCAAAATCTGTCAACAATTTTTTTAAGGTTTTCATCAGTTGGTTCTTTGGTGCTTGTACTTGGATGTATATTCATAGGACAAGTATAATCTTGTGGCATATTCATACTATCTAATACCCAAGCATGAAAATTTAGTTCTACAACTGTTTTATTTACTACCTCTGGCTTTTCGCTTGCTAATACATTAAATTGGTCTGGATGTATTGACAAACTAACTTCTAGGTCTTTTGCTGCTTGACCTATGTCTGCTAGAGTTTTTTTAATCAACTCAACATCTTTAAGATCATCAACATTGATTTTGAGGGTAGGGTCAGTAACAAGGGGAAATAACTTACTACTGACCCTATAATGATTTATCTTATTGCTTGAGCAGTATTTTACTATTTGAAGTGTGGTCTTGGTATTATGTAGTATTCGCTCGCTTAATTCGTTCATTGCAAACTCTCGACCTTCTTTTGAAGAAAGATCGTTAAAACGCTTACGAGTCATTGCTCTAAAAGCAATGGTTTTATCGAAGTCTTTTAAAACTTCGCTGATACAGACTAGACCATAAGTAACGCTCACGCAAGTATATTACTATACATTGTTATGTTTGGCAAGAAAAAAATTAATCTTTATTTTCTGCCACTTCATCTGGCAAGTCAATTTTATCTTGCTGTTGGTTTTGTGCTGCTTGAGCTTCCGCTTCTGACTTTTCAAAATCTTCCTTGATCTTTGTCAACTCTTCTTCGCTTGAATTATCTACAATTTCTTTGGCTCGGCGTGTAGCTTCCCCAGACAAAAGTTGTACTACTTGTGCGAAAGGCACGTTATTCAAGACGTTGTTAGCGATCTTAACCTCTAATTGCTTTGCTTCTTCGACTGTCATTTTAGTTATAAAATAAGTTCTTTTGATATTATATATTAATATAATAAAAAGTCAAGTCCAATTTTTGATTTCATAACCTGACCTTAAACAAGACTTTAATACACCTTTATTCCATGAATCTATATACGCGACTCCCTCTGTAAAACCTTGCATTTTATAAAATTTTTTTAAATCTTGAATCCATGCTAATGACAGATTTTTATTATGTCTATTATATAGAAATTTTTTATTAACTAACCACTTGGACTGGTATATTTGATTTGGCTTTAGCTTGACATTTAAATCATGGTCTTGTATAGTGCCAGATTTTGTTTGCCAAGCCCAACCTATAAAATTATAGTCTTGAATTAAAATGTTAATATCGTTGCCATCATTTAAAAATTTATAAATATTTTCTAACTCCAATTTTTCATTCCAAGGTATTTGATTATTGAATGATAAAATTAATTTATTCATCATTCTTTCGATGAACTTGTTATGTATTTCTTGGATGTTAACCCATGATACATTATTTGGTAGCTTTACGTTCAAATTTGGACTTTCCAAATCTAAACTAATGAATATTCTTTCTTCACTTAACTGCATATACAAAAGAATTTGCAGAGTTTAAATCAAAGTCATCTGTCCAGCCATAAACTTTTTTAAAATGTTTTTTAAAAGTATTAAATACTTTATTTTGATATGGACTTGCTTGACAAACTATAATTCCACTATCTTTTAAGCATCGTTTTATTTGCTTGAATAATTGGTTTGATCTATTACCAAAAACTTTACTTTCTTCTTTTACTGCTGAATCAACTAGGTCTATAAAAATTATATGTTGAGAATTTTTTCTTAATTTACTTATATTTTCAAAAGCATCACCAATAAGAATTTTTACTCTTTCATCTTTAAAAGCTCCTTTTGATAAATGTGGTAAATGTTTTTTACAAACATTAATTACTTCTTGATCCAACTCTAATAACTTTATTGAACGAGGATTTATTTTTAAAGATTGTTTTAATAATCCACCATCTCCACCTCCTAATATTGTTATATTTGGCTTTCTAGCGTTCAAATTTGACTTTGCAAGGTGAACCATTTGGCCGTGAAGAAAATCAGCATTGCATTGTAATGCCATTAAATCATCATTTAATTCTAAGCATTTACCTACATTATTTGACAACTTGAGAATCCTAATTTCTTGCCCAACTTTACTTTTTCTTGAATGTATTTCTTCAATGTCATACGATTTGTAGTCAGAATCAAATCCATGAATTTTTAAATAGCTATAAGTTTTCTTTAATTTTCCATCTTTCATGTGCTTTTTGTACTATTTTATTTGCGCTCTTTCCATTTTTCCAATCTCCAACTTTTACCGTACTTGAGCGGTCAATTTTATATATTCTGAAAAAAGATTTGTATATTTTAAGATGACTTTCTTCGATTCCTTTTAATGTATTATATTTGTCTTGTGGTGACCAATGGGGTACTGCAATAATCTTATAATCTATTGCTTCATCATCTTTAAAATCTAATACTCCTAATACTCTACATTTTACTAGCGTACCAGTTTTTATGGGATCGTGATTAAAAATTAAAACATCGAGGGGATCATTGTCAAGCGCAAATGTTTGAGTAATAAATCCATAATTTATTGGATAAGATAAAGAAGAAACTAAACATCTTTCTAATTCAAATATATTATATTTTTCATTATACTCATATTTAGTATTTGCGCCTTTAGGTATTTCAACTATACAAGAAATGTGTTCAAAGTTATCTTCTGTAATTGTAATATCATTGACTAGATTCATGTATTTTTTTTATTTTCTCCATTGCCTCTGCAATTTGCTTTATAATAATATCTTCTTTTGGCTCATTTTCTAGTATCTGAGAACCTAAAAAATGTAGCTGAGAAATTAGTTGAGATAAAATGGTGTAAATCTCGTATTGTTTTTTCACTTTTATGTTTCTATGACTGGATGTTCACAATATGGACACGCAAGTTTGGTGGATGCTCCACTGACCCATCTGAAAGGGTTTGACATTTCTTTGCCACACTTTTTATTTATACACTTATAATATTTTTTAGGTAATCGCGATTGTTTTTTCAAAACTTCAAGCATATCGGTTTGTATATTTGGCTCAAAGTCGTTCATATTTAAGGCTGATTATATCTTTTTGGTTTTCTGTCTTTTAAATATTTGACAGAAGTTAGTTCATAACCAGCGTCTTTAACAATTTTTTTCATTTTATCTGGATGAATTTGTATAAAAATAAATTCTATTCTACACGTTTGTTTTTTACTGTCAAACTTGAGTCGCTTAATTAGTTTAGTTTTTAAAAAGCCGTTCTTAATTCCGATAGCGCAAGATGGGCAGACAAGGCCAATTATTTTTAGTTCTACGTCTGGATTAAAACTTTCTTCTTTAGCTTGTAAAGTTGTAATTAGTATCCAGCTAAAAACTAAACATATAATTCCATATACTATATTAAACGTGCAAGATTTATTCATATATTACCTCATAGTCTTCTATTATTGAATTGTATAATAACTTATCAATGGCAGCTTGAACATTTTGTTTAATTTCATCATCTTCAGCTTCGTCAACTTGTATTTCAATATATCTGCCAATACTAATTTTTTTAAAATGTTTTATGCCAATCTTTTCTAAATTACTTTTTACGACAACACCTTGAGGATCAAGTGTATTTGCCTTGGGCTTCGTCATAACTCTAGCTTTTTTAATCATTTGCCTTCTTTAAATAGTTTTTTAAGCTTCTCTAGCTCATCTCTAAAAATATACCAATCCCAACCATCATCATCTGTATTTGGATCTAAAAAATAACGCTTTATTTCTGCTCCCGCTGGCCCGCCTCCTATTTTTTTATCAGTGCATTTTTGCATTTCTATCAATAAGTTAATCTGTGCCAAGGTTTCTTTAGGCTTTCTTCTTTCAAATTCAGATATATTCATTTTATTTAAAATTTTAATTTTAATATATTTGCCTCAATCTTACTCACATCTTGAGTTGATCTGTTTTGTAGTTTAGGATCATACTTTGGTAACCATTCATGTTTTACACTAGCACATCCAGAGAAACCAATAAAAATAATTATTAATATCAAAGCTATAAAAATTCTTTTAGGTAATGTATCAGAACTCATCGTTTACCTCCACTTTTTTTAGATTCTTCGTATTTGCGCATTCTCTCTTTTATATCTTTATCATACTCTCCTCTTTGAAACTTTTCTATTCTTTCTAACATAATCTCTCTTTTTTTAGGGTCGTCTATTTTAGAAACATACTCTAACCCTTTTTCCATCATTTTTTGCATTCTCGGATCAGTAATTGCCCCTCTTCTGGATGGAACTTTTACTACGTTAGGCTTGAGCGTGGTAGGGGTAGTCTTAATATCCTTGCTTTTTTTATCGTCTTTCTTTTTTATGACTGTGGGTGTTAGTTTTAAAGCTGGCAAAGTAATTATTGATGGCAATTTATGGGTATCAAATGATAACATTTCCGTAATCCCATTATTATTGATTTGAACTAATCCTTTTGCTACACTTAATAATGTGATGCCGCTATCAGTCCTTTGTTCTGTAGAAAGAGTTAAATATCTTTTCGGTATGTCTTTAGAAAATAAATAAACATTGGTTACACCCCTACTAGCAATGATTCCAGTAAGATTTAATTTAATCGTAGGTCTAGCAAGCAAGGGTGGAATTTCAACCTTACTTGGTGACTTATCTAGTAATGCAAAAGCATTTCTTTTATATATTTGACTATAGGGCTTTTGTTCTGCATAAACAGAAGTGACTATAAATAAAAATAGTAATGTTTTTTTCATTTAGTTATTTAAAATATTTGCTATGTTGTTTGCTAAATTATTAAACCACTGTTTGTCGTGGCCTCTGGTGGTTTCTGCGGCTGTTCCGATTCTTATACCACTTGTTTCTACAAATGATCTTGGATCGTTTGGTATTCCGTTTTTATTTACCGTAATATTATTTTTTTCTAGTAGGTCTGCTGCTTCTCTACCGCTGTATTTGCTGTCAGATAGATTTACTAGCATTAAATGGCTATCAGTACCATCCGTTTGCACTTTGATTCCTGTTTCACAAAAGACTTTACACATTTCTTGTGCATTTTCTATTACGTTTTTACAATACTGTCTAAATTGTTCAGTTGAAGCTTCTGCAAATGCTTGAGCTTTAGCAGCAATAATATTCATCAATGGGCCACCTTGAGAACCTGGAAATATAGCTGAATTTATTTTTTTTGTATATTCATTATTATTCCATAGTATAATTCCCCCTCTTGGGCCTCTTAATGTTTTGTGAGTTGTGCTTGTTACAAAATCAGCATATTGTATTGGGCTTGGATAAACACCACCAGCAATCAAACCAGAGTAATGTGCCATATCTACCAAAAGAAATGCTCCTACCTCATCGGCTATTTCCCTAAATGCTTTCCAGTCAATTACTCTAGGATAAGCACTAGCTCCAGCCACGATCATTTTTGGCTTACAGTTTAAAGCTATATCTCTTATCTCGTTATAATCTAACCAACCATCTTGATTTACTTTATAAGAGTGTGATTGAAAAAATTTTCCAGATATATTAACTGAAGCTCCGTGAGTTAAATGTCCTCCACTAGCTAAGTCCATGCCAAGTATTTTATCATGTGGTTTTAAAAAAGCAAGGTAAATTGCGGTATTTGCATTTGCGCCACAATGCGGTTGAACATTTGCGTAATTACATTTATATATATTTTTTAATTGATTAATAGCGAGTTGTTCTATTTCGTCCATTTGCTCGCAACCATTATAGTATCTTTTATTTGGATAACCCTCTGCATATTTATTTGTAAATATACTACCGCATAAATCCATCACAGGCTGGCTCGCAAAATTTTCGCTTGCTATTAGTTCAATAGTAGTATCTTGCCTTGTTTTTTCTTTGTCTAAAATATTTTTTATGTCTTCTATCATATTAATATCAAAATCAATTTGTGTTGGTTTTATTTATAATGAATTTGTCTACTGACAACTTAAACGCAAAAAAAGATATAATTGGCCAACAAAACAAAATTAACAAATTAAACCATACTTGACCTTCTAATTGTTCTGCGGCAGAAACGGTCGCGCCACCCATTGCCATTATAAAGCCTACTACGAAGCCAATGCCAAATAAACCCGCTATATTTAATAACGCCATTATTATAAATGCTATTATGTAATTTTTCATTTTTTAAATTGGTGGAGGCGGCGAGAGTCGAACTCGCGTCCATTGCTGCTTTATTATAAAACTTCTACAAGTTTAGTTTATTTTATGTTCTCTAGAGTCTGACTAAATAAACAAACTTAGACTCTATATTTGGTTTCTTTGATATCGTTCAGAACTCCAACAAACAAACGCATTTCGCAGTGCGTAATATTTAGCCCGTTGCACCTACGCACATTAGCGCAACGAACTTGCAGCGTTAGGCTGCTAAGGCAAAAGACTCAACAGCCTCTTCCTTTGCAGGAAAATCCACAACCTTGCTAGAAGGAGTGAAACCGCGTTTTGCGGCAGCGACCAAGTCTTTGGCCATTTTAACTACGTTATTTTTAGCAGTTATACTTTTGGAATTTTTAAAGTAGATTTCCACTACTACTTGCAGTTCTATCTTCCAACATAATGTCGAAGCCAAAACGCCCCCATAAATTTTATTGCACTAGTCAAATCCGTCAAAGCCATCATTTCCATTGCTCATTATCTCTAAAATTATATACACTATTATTGGGCCTATAAAATAAAACCAATTTACATCTTCAAATCCTGACGGCTCATAAGTAGTTGTCAATAAAATCATTTTTAAATTTGGTACCGATGATCGGACTCGAACCGATACTTCCTTAAGGGAAAGCAGATTTTAAGTCTGCCGTGTCTACCAATTCCACCACATCGGCGCGAAAGAAAGTATTATATCAGAATATATTTTTTTGTCGAGAAGTTTTTACCATTTATGAATTATATTCGCCATAATAAAAAAACAAGTAATTATATTTACTATTATTATAAAAGTTCTTAAAAATAAACTTATTTGTGCCTCTTTGAGCGTTAAGATCGGTATATTTGGCTCATCGTCATTTGTTTTTCCTATACGATGATCTACAGTTCTGCACCAAATCAACCAAATTTTTTTAAACATATTTATTTTTCAGTATACTAAAAGTTTCTTTATAATCTCTAACATGCCACTTTTCCTCTAACCTTTTATATAGCGAAAAATCATTTCCATTTGGACTGCACTTATCTCCGAAGAAGACATAATTTTCGTAATCTAAATGGTCTATTATTTGACCTTTGTCCTTTCCTATTTGTTGTATATCTAAGGAGATCTCACCTCCAACCAACGCCTCTATGTTATATTTTTTATTAAAAAGTTTATTAAATTCTTTTGCTATTTTAATTCTTTCTCGCTTCATCTCGTCCCATTCGCGATAATATCGTCTTAATGCGCGTGATGCTCCTCTGCCTACAACACTAAAGTTAAGCATACCAGTTCTATATTCAAAATGCGGAGGTTTTCTATATTCAAAATGAGAGTTAGCAATTTTAGACTCTAAAAAACTTTCTACTTCCTCTGGGATCTCAAGTTCGTTCCCATACATTTTTTTGTCATCAACCCAAAATTCATTACCCATGCAAGAGAAGACTCCTTTACATCTATTCAGAACTCTTGCAGGAATTTGCTCTCGTATTTTAAATAAGTCACTACCAGAAATTAAATAAACGTCATGTTTAGCGGCCCAGCTTTTGAACCAATCGGCAAATTCAAAATCCATAGGTTGCCGTGGTTCTGTTAGTGTGCCATCCACATCAAACAGAAAACTTTTATTTACGTCTTTCATTTTGTTTTTTTCTTGATTTATGTATTTCTTCGCTCATTGCCTTTGGCGATCTCAATAGCAATTCCAAAGATATTGCATTTAAATTCTTTTTAAGTCTTTTTATTCTTATGTATACCGACTTACTGTCTAGCATTTGACGTTTTGGATCTGCATAATAAACAAGATCATCAACATCTTCTATTAACAATTCTAATATTTCTACTATTTTATGGGAATACATTTTACCAAAACCAGACCATATAGTCCATTTCTTCAGAATCTTCTGGCAGTATATCGTAATTTAAGATAGTTGAACGCCGTTGTAAATGCCTACGATAATTGATGTTATTAAAACTATAATTGCCCATATTATTTTTTGTTTTTTTGTCATATTTATATTATGTTTATATTTGCAAACTTTACAGTCACATTTGATGTTTTGAAAAGTATATTTAAATCTATTACGCCATTTATTTATGGCTAACTGTGTAAAAAAGTTCAATACTTTAAATCTTTTATTTCTCCGTTTCGGTCCAAAAGTCTTTGATGTTTAGGGGTTAAACCATATGATTTTATTAATTCGACTACCACTTTTTCATCAAAGTCCTTGCATGAATAAATATCTGCTTGAAAATATTTTGTATCATCCCAAGTATGAATAACTATGTGTGATGTAGTAATTATTGCTATTCCAGTAACCCCACAGTTTTCATTTGGCTCGTAAGCTACCATAGGATTTGTTGGCATAGTCTCAACGTATTTCATGCCTAATTTTTCTACTAAACTTTGTATGACATTTTTTACTTCATCAACAGTTAGTTGACATGTCATAATACCTTTTAATATCAAATGTTTATGATTTAAATCCATTATATTTTTTAAAAAAATGGCACCCCGATCTGGACTCGAACCAGAAACCCTCTGCTTAGAAGGCAGATGCTCTATCCAATTGAGCTATCGGGGCTGTCAAAACTAAGCTCCTAAAGCTCCAGCTATAATACTGGCTACTGTAAGTAGTGTCCAGACAATCATGACTTTGGTACTGACATTGCCATTCATCCATCCCCAAACGAATGCAATAAGGCTTCCAATACCGCATATAAAAGTTAGGAGAATCGACGTAATGCCAAGGCCTGTCTTACCTTGCTTAAACATAGATACCCAAGCTATAACAAGACATACTAATGAAGGAATTGCTAGCACTAATTGAATAGGTGTGATTTGTGTTTCCATAATATTTTTTACTTTAAGATATTATATATCATATTTAGAATTATTGCAAGAAAAAAATTACTCTGCATAATAATATGGTATTCTTGCTGTTGTATGACATTGATAACATTGATCATACGTTTTTATAAGTAATTTTATATCATAATCTGAAATAGTTGGAAAATTATATTCTGGCATTTCGTAAAAAGTCTCTATTTGTTTTCTATAAACTTTACAAGCTGCTATACGTGCGGATCTTTTTGCTTCAGCATAAGACTGAAGAGATAAAGCAATGACTAATATAATAATGGTTATTGTTAAAAGAAGCTCAAGCAATGTGAATGCCTTACTCACGTTCTAATTTATTGATATATTTATTTAAATTACAACACTCTTGTAATAAATGTATTGAAACCTCGCGCCAATACTTACCAGCATCTCTTAATGCTTCATTTTGATCTCTCAATTCTTCTAAATATTGTTGAGCTTTGTCTATATGTGGACAAGTATTATCTGGTATTTGCGGACAATCTTCTACTAATTCTTTATACCCTTTTCTTGGAAAGTTCATTAGTAGTGTTTCCAGAAACTAAGTTTTTCACGTTTTTTTTCTGCTGGCGTTGAAATATAGTTCATGTCAGTTTTTTGTTTAGACCACTTTAGAAGTGTTTTAAGCATTTCAGTAAGGGCAGTAAAGAATTTATATCTAAAAGTTCTTTCAAAGATTTTCCTTTTTGCACTCTCCTTTTTCCAATCTTTTTCACGAATCTCTGCTTCTTCAGCAGTTTCTTGTAAGTCAAATTTGATTA
>Ga0163111_10000964_pt1 | contig 17415 bp, 14 predicted proteins | sample CRUFie1St18metaG_FD_109645 | JGI IMG/M metagenome (GOLD analysis project Ga0163111, IMG submission 109645) | Marine microbial communities from the Costa Rica Dome - CRUD Field 142mm St18 metaG | ecosystem: Environmental > Aquatic > Marine > Oceanic > Photic zone | place: Costa Rica: the Eastern...
CCTCATCCTCATCCTCATCCTCATCCTCATTCTCATCTTCATCTATAGATTCACTATTTTCTGATTCTTTTTCATGAATATCTTCACTCTCGTCGTTAGCTTCATTATTTTGTTCATAATTTTCATGAAATTCTTCATTATTATTCATAATTAAATGAATATTTGAATGTAAATTATTTGACATATCACTTAAATTATAATCTATATTAAAATTTTGATTACTTGATATATCTTCATTGTTTTCAACACCATTATCATCTTCATTATTATCATTATTATTATTTTCATTACTATTAATATTAGAATTCATTAACATATTTAAATTAGTAGATACAAAAATACTTTTCAATTCTTCATTAACAATAAATTCCATATTACTTGTAATTTTATCAACTATTTTTTCAATTGAAAAATTAGATGTTTCAATATTATTTGGTATAAATTTAATAGTATTATTATTTAAAAGTTCTAAAATTAATTTTAACTTATATTGTAAAAAAATCTTATATTGTTTATTATGTAAAAAATAATTCATTAAATAAAAATCTACTAATATTTTTTTATAATCATCAAGTAAATTTATATTGATTGCATTTATTCTTTCTTTATACTTTACACATATTAATTTCAATATAGAATTTCTAAAATATTTAAGTATGAAATCACACAATACATCAATCGCTTCTATTAATATTTTTTTCTTATTAACATTATTTAAATTTTTAATGAAACTTTTTACAGTATACTTATATACCAATAATTCATTCTCTAAAAAAAACTGTTTTATATTAAAATTACACAAATAAAAAATTTTGTATACAATTGGTATATTAATATAATTAAACATACAAAAATGATAAAAGTTCAATAATACAGTATGATTAAATATTACATTTGTATATGGATTTTTAATATCTAATGGTTTAATTAAAATATATTCCAGACATATAAATTCGTCTATTTCACTTAATGGTTCTTGATAATTAAACAAAGAAGTATTTACAATTTGTATGAATTCATTATATGTAAAAGTATAAACAATCCTATCAATTCTAACTTTAAAAAGTCTTGGATTTTTTAAATCTAATGTATTTCCCAATAAATCTTCAACATTATATTTTATACTCTTTTTAAAAAGTATTTTATTTATAAATTTTAAAAATGCCAAATACGCTTTTTGAGCCTTTATAAAACATTTATTTAATACAATATCAGATTGTGTTTTTAAAAAAAAATCATATTTTTGTTTTTTCGTTTCCAATTTTTGTATTATTTCTTTATTTTCTAAATATTTTGGATTATTCTTACCCATATGTTTAAGCATACAATTACTTAAAATAAATATAAATGGATTAAGGTTATTAGAATTCATTTATTATTATATATAAGAATTCTAAAATATTTTTAAATCATATAGTTTAAAAATCTAAAATATAATTATCACTATTACCAATATTTATTTTCTGTAAATTATCAACCCCTGATTGTATTTCAATATTTGCAATATTACAATAAGTATCATCTTTTTGTTTTAATTCTTCTTCAATTGTTACTTCTTCATCATTTTCATTTTTCTTATCAGATAATGTCTTACTAATTAATTCAATATCCGTTAAAACTTTAAATGCACTAGTACCATAATAGCCTTGTTGGCCACACATAATGTTTGCAGATACACCTTTCATTGTATCTAATTCTCCATGACGAGCAGCCTTTAAGAACATTTCAGGAGTCTCCTCAAAAGATGCTTTTGCAATAGGTCCAATATCATCATTATTAATACCATGTCTAAATATTGATACCATTTTATCATTACATGTCATTCTATCTACTAATATACTTAAATGATGATAATTAATATATGTGCTATCAAATTCTATAACATCAGAGAATTCATCAAAAATAGCCTGTCTTGCCGCCTCAATACCTAAAACATTATATATCTCTATAATATCATTTGTTACTGTTTTTTCTGAATCTACAAAATCAAGACTTAATAAATCTAGTAAATTCGAACCAACTGTATCCAAAACCCATATCTCTTTTTTAATATATTTTGTATCAAATTCTTCAAAATTATCTGTTATTTTTCGAAGTAAAACTTTCTTAATATTTTTAATACCACGAATAATTAAATTATTCATAATATCATCTAATAAATTTTTTAATATATAAATTTCATCTGATTGATCTAATGTATCCATATTTTGTTTTCCTTTCTTCTTTTTATTTTGAGAATTTTTATTTAATTTGATTCTAAAAATTAAATCATCAGAATTATAATCAGAATATGCACAAGATAAATTACTGTATGCATTTGCAATCGCAAAATTAATATCTTCCATTGTTATATTTTTATCTAACATAGTATTTCTATTTAGTGTCAATCGTATCACCCACTTTGATTGATCTTTATTACCATTATCAGTAACGCTACCACAATCATCTAATAATGACTCAAATAAATTATAATTATTAATAAAATCGATATCACTACCCATTAATGTCTTATTGTCATTCGGATCAAAACATAATTCAGCCACATTTATTAATTCTTTTAAAATTGTAAATTCTAATTCATTAATATATTCTTTTACTTCATTTTGATCATATTTTTTCATTTCGTTGACATACACCGTACATGACGGATTTTTTGGATTTTCTGATAGAGATAAAATCTCTTCAATACGAGGTACACCTCGAGTTACATTTGATTTTGATGCTACACCCGCAAAGTGGAAAGTATTTAATGTTAACTGTGTTGTTGGTTCACCAATACTTTGAGCCGCAATCATTCCAACCATTTCTCCTGGAGAAATAATAGCCCGTTTATAATATGAATTAATTTTAATTAATAATAATTCTATTGATTTTTTAGTGAATTTCTTATTCATTAATAAATCTTTTGGTGTTAAATAATAATAATACAATACTTTAAATAAATTATTTGGTTTGCAAAAATATATTTTATTCAGATTTTCAATATTTTCTTCTATTAATTCAAATACTTCCAGTGGAGTTATATCAATGATCGTATTTTCATTCTGATTCTCTTTAATATTTTTTATAATATTTACAAATGAAACTGGTAAATTTACCGATGATTTGAAATTATTTTTTAATATATTTTTAACAATTGAATCTCTTGATTCAAGTAAATAATCAATATATTCTTTTGACTTTTTTAATAAATCTGCTTTTTGTCTTTTAAATCTTCCATATGCCTGTTTTGTATATAATGTTGAATAGATAGAATCTTTTGTACTATCATTTGGCATTTGATATCTACTATAAATTTCTTCTACAGACATTGTTAAAAATGGCATAGACTGATTCTCTACTTTTAAAGGATCAAAATTATCATCTCCATATGCATATTGAATCACCTTATTTTTATTATTTCTTACAGTCATATCATAATTAATTATTAAATCCTCTAGACCTTTAATAATACGTCGCTGAATATAACCAGTTTGAGAAGTTTTAACAGCAGTATCAATTAGACCTACACGTCCACCCATTGCATGAAAGAATAATTCATCGGGCTTTAATCCACTAATAAATGAACTTTCTACAAAACCGCGAGCATCCGGCGAATCATCGAATTTTGCAAAATGAGGCAACGTGCGATCTTCAAATCCATAAGGAATTCTTTTTCCATCCACATTTTGTTGCCCTAAACAAGAAATCATTTGTGAAATATTCAGATCACTTCCTTTTGATCCTGCATTTACCATAGTAACAAATCTATTATTTTTATTTAGATTCTTTCTACCAATCTTACCAGCCTCAAATGAAGCCTTATTTAAAATATTATTTACTTGCGATTCAAATTCTTCAATATTCGATTTTCCTGTATTATTTTCAAATATTCCTAAATGTAATTCATCTATTAATGTTTTTACATCCTTCTTTTTATTATTAATTACTTCTACAATTTTATTATTTGTATCGCTATTTGAAATTAAATCACTAACACCAACACTATAACCATGTTGTTTCATATATTCAGTAATAATATTTTGAAAATCATCTATAAATTTTGCACAAGTTGTTTCATTATAATCATTAAATATTCTATGAATAATACCTCTCGTAGTATCTCCTAAAATATTTTTATCTATTACTCCTCTAATATATTTTCCATTCTTTATTTCTACTACATTATTTGATGTTTTATAATCTTCACTATCGTCATATTTTTTTGTCTTATACTCAATACTTAAATTTGGTAATATCTGAGTTAATATATCAAAATTTGTTACACTCACATCATTAAAATTTATTTTATCCAAATTAATATTATTAGCATGTGCAAGCAAATTCATACTATCTAATGGTGTAAATTTAAGATTATCTTTTGAAAATAAATATGCACTCAATAGCGAATCTTGAAAAATACCAATAATCGATTTATTATTCGCCGGGCTAATTATATTATTTTGTACACTAGCTAAAATTTTTAACTCTATGTCCGATTCTTCATCTTGTGGCATATGTAAATTCATCTCATCACCATCAAAATCTGCATTATAGGGCTTTGTATCTGCTACATTCATTCTAAATGTATCTCCTTTCATCATTACAACAGCACGATGACACATCATCGACATTTTATGTAATGTTGGTTGACGATTAAATAATACATTATCACCATTTATAATATGACGATGTACAATATCACCTTCTTGCAAATTTATAGATTCTCTATCTACATATCTTAAACTAATGCAATCGCCATTCTTTTTTTCATAAATTTTTGCACCCGGATAATTATCCGGTCCATTTAAAATTAATTGTTTTAAATAATCTCTATTTTTATTATTTACATAAATTGGTTTTGTTAAATTTTTTGCTATCTTCAAAGGAACACCTAACTCATTTATAGATAAATTCGGATCAGGTGTAATTACTGAACGCGCACTAAAATCTACTCTCTTACCCATTAAATTTCCTCTTACACGACCACCCTTACCATTTAATCTTTCTTTAATCGCCTTTAATGGTCTTCCCGAACGTTGAGCAACTGCTGCAACACCCGGAATTTTATTGTCAATTAATGTTGATACATAATATTGTATCACGGTTGTCCAATCATCAATTATATTTGATGATGCATTCTGTTGAATTTTTTCTTGTAAACTTTTATTTGCTTTAATAATATTAACAATAATATGTGTTAAATCATCTTCACTTCTTTGTTGTGCATCATGTTTTACAGATGGCCTAATTGCCGGAGGAGGAATAGCAAGTACCTGACATACCATCCATTCCGGTCTTGAAAATTGAGAACTAAATCCCATGAAATTAACATCTTCATCTGACATTTTACTTAAAATTTTTATTACTAATTCAGGATTTAATTTCATTGATAATTTTGATTCGTCTTTTGAATTTGTTGCGCCACCCGTTTTTGTTTCATCCTCTTTTTCATTCCATTCCGCAATTAACGTAGCAAGACCTTCTTTCTTTAATTTAGGCTGTAAACAACCACAACCACAACTAGAATCTTCACCGCAACGTTTCTTTTTGCTTGCAATAGCAAAAACTTTTTGCCACCTTTCATCATTCTTATATTGTAATAGGTAACTATATTTTTCTTTATCTATTAATATTTTACTGCACTTTATACATGTACATCGCAATACTTTAATTAATGTTGATAAATATTGAATGTAAAATACTGGTCTTGCTAATTGAATATGTCCAAAATAACCAGGACTTTGAATATAATCTAAACCATCAGTCGGACAAATGAATCCAGGATCTAATACTCCCATTCGAGGATCAAATAAACCACCTAAAACAGGTTTATTATTAATATATGTATCTCTATTAGAAATTTCTGCCACCGAACTCTTTAAAATTTCATGTGGACTTAATAAACTAAATTGAATACCGATAATTTTAGATATTGTTTTTTCTTCCTTTTCTTTACCATTCATTATCTTTTATATTAAATAAATAATATTTAGATTATTTTAAATCAATTTAAAATAATTTACAACTTTTTTATAAAATTGATTTAATATTATTTTGATTATATATATATTATATGTCATCCCCTAATATTTATAATAAACACACTACTAGATTATCAACTGGAGCATTAAAACGAAAAAATGTAAATGATAAAGACGACAGTGATGATTCTGACAAATCAGATGATTCTGATTCTGAAGAATCAATTGAAAGTGACGACTATAACATGTCTAAATTAGAATATTATAAATTTTTAAATAAGCTATATCCATCTAAACATTCAAAAGAAAAGTTAAATGCTCAAAAACAAATGGACAAATTTAAATTTAATTTTGCAAATGATAACCAAGCATTAAATGATGGTGAGGAAAAATTATATCAATTATCTAAAAAATATTATAAAAAAAAAAATATTAAACATAAAAATAAAAAAAATAAATCCGAACAAGATAAAGATGAGAATGAAAATCAAGATAAACATGATGATGGTGACAACAGTAATGATAGTAACGATAGTGATGATAGTGATGATAGTGATGATAGTGACGATAGCACCAATGAAACTGATTCCGATAAAACCCAGTTTTTAAATGGATTAAATAATTTACTTAAAGGAGAGGATACCAAAAAAAATATTAATATTATTGTTAATTTAAAAGATGGAGAAAATAATATATATAATTATGAAAATGCTGCTGATAATGACCAAGAAATGATATTAAGATTAGATGAAAAAGTATTAGATAGTGATATAGATAGCGATACAGATGAAAAAAGTGATGAAGATGAAAAAAGTGAAAAAAATGAAATTATTGAAGAATCAGAATCTAATTCACTAAAATCAGATAAAAAAACCGCAAACAAAAATTATAAACGATTTGTTAAAATTATGGAAAACGAACATAATGATGAATCAAAATATTTTAAACATAATATGTCTATTAAAGAACAAAGTGATACAATTAAAAAATTAAAAAATATTAAACGTCTAACAAGTGTTGATAAACCATATCTAATTCATTTATTAGAATTAGATATACCAGATATATATAAAGCATGTGCTCTAAAAAAATTAAATACATTAAGAAGTATGGCAAATGAACCCGGCGGTAATAGTGAATATTATAAAATAAAATCATGGGTAGATGCATTTATAAAAATACCATTTAATAAATATAACAACCTACCTATTACATTTTCAGATGGAATAGATAAATGTAATCAATTTATGGAAAATGCAAAACAAATTTTAGATTCTGTTACATATGGTTTAGAAGATGCTAAAATACAAATTATGCAAATGATTGGATTATGGCTTGTAAATCCAAATGCAATTGGTACTGCTATAGCAATTAAAGGACCACCCGGTACAGGAAAAACAACATTAATTAAAGATGGTATTAGTAAAATTTTAAATCGCCCATTTGCTTTAATCGCATTGGGTGGATGTGGTGACAGTGGATTTTTAGATGGACATGATTATACATATGAAGGAAGTAAATATGGAAAAATTATTGATATTTTAATACAAGCTGGTTGCATGAATCCTGTTATTTTATTTGATGAATTAGATAAAATAAGCGCATCTCCAAAAGGTGCAGAAATAACTGGTGTTTTAACACATTTAACTGATACCACACAAAATTCTAATTTCAGTGATAAATATTTATCTGAAATATCATTAGATATGTCACGTGCATTATATATATTTAGTTATAATGATGAAGAATCGGTTAATCCAATCTTAAAGGATAGAATGTATAAAATTGAAACAAAAGGTTACAAAGTAAATGATAAAAAAATTATAGCAAAAAAATATTTGCTTCCAAAAATTCGCGAACAATCTAAATTTAATGAAAGTGATATTGTAATAAATGACGAAGTTCTAGAATATATTATTAATAAGTTCACATTTAATGAAGCTGGAGTTCGTAATTTAAAAAGGTCATTAGAAATCATTTATACAAAATTGAATCTTTATAGATTACTTAAACCAGAAACTGATTTATTTAATAATGAAAATATGATAAATAAAATCAAAATTAATTTTCCAATTAATGTTGATCGTGAAATTATTGATAAATTATTAATAAAACCCAGTGAAGCCGATAAAATTCCATTTGGGATGTATAATTGAATCTTATAAATATATATTCATTTTTTTATTAGTTATCTTCAAATAACCATGAATAATAATAACGAGTATCTTTACTATATTTTAAATTATCAAATTTAAATAATACACCTGATTCATAAGCTAATGCTTTTAATTCATTTTTAAAATTTATTATTTTTGTATCATCATATGTATCATCCATAAAAAAATATGGATTTTGTATTACTATATATGATCTCAGCTCTTTCTTTGATGGAATTATTTTAAATGCACCAATATAATATGGACCCTTTTTTAAATTTACATCTTTTGGATAATAACCAATATACAGATAATCTCTTGTTTTATTTACATGTGCAAAGTCACGTATCCTATACATATCATGAAACATAAATGTTGGAAAAAACTCTGGAACATGTACCATTTCATAAATCCAAGTTTTTGCCCATTCAATAACTATAAATGGATCTATTAACTCTAGATCATTGGATGTTGTTTTAATTTCTTTATTTACATCCGTTTTTACTTCATCCGTTTTTCTGTTTTCTAAAAATTCGTTAAATGATGGAAAATCATCATCGTTTGCAGTTATTTCTACATTTTCTTTATATCACTTAATACATTATTTATATCAGTTTCTAAATCAACAATCCACATTTCATTTTCTTCATCATATTCTACATTTTTTACATTTGGTAATGTTTTATTAAAAAAATCATCACTAATATCATAATCTTCTTCTTCAAATTTTAATATATGATGCATATTTATACTTTTTTTTGATAATAGTGTATGTATATTATTTAAATTAATTATAAAACTTAATGTTACTATTAATAAATTATATACCATATAATTTATTAGTCTTAAAATATATTTATATTATTTAAATAATAAAACACTTTTAACTTATCTATTCAGTATTTGCTCTTAACGACTCATCATTACCTACCGGAGATTCTTCTACTTCATCTGGTATTGTTTTTTCAGCAAACTCTTTTATATTAGCATAAACTACCAATACAAAAATCATAAATGCCAATGTAATAGTAAATACAGCAAACTGTATTGCTGCTCCGACACAACTTGGACAAGCCCCGGGAGATAATAGTGGAATTGGACACATCACATGACATATTACATATAATATTATTAATATAATTAATGCAATTATCATTCCAACAATAGCGGGGATACATACTACTAAAAGAAATCCTAGTGCGAAAATAAAGAAAATATAAAGTAATGTTTTAACTAAAAATTGAAAAGTGTAATATAATATTGTGAAAAAACTTAATAAATTACTTACTCCTACTTTTAAATCTCTAAACATATCTATTAAAGAATCTATTATTGCTCTGAAATAATTTAAAAAATATAAAAATATTGCTTTAATTATTGAAAAAATCCATTTCATAATAGTTATAATTTTAAAAAATAATACTGCAATGAAAGAAAATAATCCCGCAATTGAAGATAGACCGGTTTTAATTGGATCAAATACTTGGTCAGCAAAAGAATGTAGTGAATCATTTATACAATTATTAAAATTGTTCATATTAAAATTCTCATCTTCATCCTCTGTTATATATTTACCAAATGGCATATATGCTGGATTACACTTATTATCACTCCAATTTTTTTTTTGAGATTTTGCTAATCCTTTACTTATATGATTTAAAACAAATATTAATATCAGAAAAAATATTACAATAGTAAACCATATATCAAAATCATATTCTCTATAAAAAGTTTTTTTACTCTCATATTCTAAAATATTATTTATTAAGTTGTTACTCATTATATTATAATTATAAAATTAATAAAATTATTAATTTTATTTATTTTATTTATTTTATTATATTTAAACATCATATTCATCTTAATATTTACATTCCTGACACAAGCTTCCACATTGTACCTGGTAGTTCTTTACCACCTGCCTGTGCTGACTCTACTAAAGAAGCAAATGCATAATTGACACTTGATATAAGTGAAAATGCTCTCGTTAATCCATTATTGAAATCATCAATTGTTGAACCAAAGCCACTGCCCAGATTTGTCAGTCTGTTTCCTAAATCACTAAATACATCAAGACTTAACATTTGATTTAAATTAGCTATTCCTTTTAATCCATCGAACATATCTGCAAATTCAGCACCAAAGCCAGAAAGTTCATTTAATGATCTAAATACTGGACTTAAAAAGCCTGACATAAAATCAATTTGTAAATTTTTTAAACAAGCTTTACTGTTTTCTACTGGATCTTTTCCAAAAATACCAGCAAATGGCATTATCATAGGATTACATTTATAAGAATCCCAATTTTTTTTAACATGACTAATGCCAATACTTAAAGTTAATAATATATGTATTAAACTAAAAATTATAATAACTAAAACCATTTGAAAATATTTACTCATTATCTTAATTATTATATAAAAATATTTATTTATAAAATAATTATTTTATAAAGAATCATTAATTTTTTAGTTTTTTAGTTTTTTAGTTTTTTTAGTTTTTTAGTTTTTTAGTTTTTTAGTTTTTTAGTTTTGTTACACTCTCATTTCTTGACTCTAAATCATTTCTCTGTGTACATAATCTACTTACCATTTTATTTTGTCCGGGAACCATCTCTTCATGATCATACATACTACAATCACGTCCAGTGAAAAATTCCATTTGTAAATTATTCATTTTTGCTTCCTCATTATTCTGATCTATTGCTTTTTTTTTTAATTTATTTTCAATTTTCGATGTATAAGCTAATGCATTATCATTTAAATCATTTCTAGCACTTTCACTAATTGATAATGTTTTGGCCTGTTCTCCACGCATACCTTCTTTATTATTTATATCTAAATTTTTAGTATTGCATATTAAAGTTATTATTAATAAAATTAAAAGAAATATGATTATTATATTAAAATAATTATTTTTTTTCATCTTCATCTTCATTATTTATTATATATAAATATATAAGTTTATACTTAAAAAAATAAATCAAATTATATTATAGTATAATGAGTAATAATATATTATCTGATGAACAACAAAAAAATTTAAATAACATTATTGAACAAAATAATGTTGAGGACAATACTAATAATATTAGAATTAAAAAACATAGTGATTTTATTAGAAATGATATAAAAGAATACATGCAATTAAAAAAAAAATACGAGAGATTAAGTCAAACAAATCCTAAACAATTTGATATGTTATGTAATAAACATTGCAGTTTCTTATTTAACAATTATACCAATATTTATAATAAATTAATAAAAAATACTTTAAATTTAGATATTATGGATAAATTTTTAGTTACATTAAAAAAAATAGAGAATAATGAGATTAATCAACATGAAGGTTCATATATTATTGGTGAATATTTAAAACAAATATATATTGATAGTGCTTTAAAAGAAGATAAACAAAAAAATAAATATTCTAAAAAAATACAAAAAAAACCAGAACACATTGCCGAAAAAAAATTATCATAAAATGAATTTAAACAAATGAATATAGAATAATATAAAAAAATATATAATAAATAATAAATAATAAATAATATTAAAAATATATTTTTATTATTACTAAATGTTTATGCTAGTAATAATATATATTAATTTTATAGCAACGTTATTTTTACCAAAACAAATTAAAACTACTTCTGGAAAACAATTAATATTAAAAGGAAATGGTCCGCCTGTATTATTTTCACCCGGACTATTTGGAACAATGCCCGATTTTTTTTATAATAATTTAATTAATGAATTAAAAAAAAACAATACAATAATTACAATTAACGATTTTACTCCTATTTTAGAAAATACAGTAAAAGAAATTTGTGATACTATAAAAGTTGACAAAATAGGATATATAGGTCATTCTTCTTTTAATCCTAATGTAATTAATAATAATAAATATATTAACTCTGCGTTATTAATAGACCCTATTAATATTCCATTTATTAATTTTAATAGTTTTAGTGATAACAAAATTAAAACTGATTATCCAATTATTATTATAAAAGCTAAAAAATTATATTATGGTGAAAAAACTTTACCAGAATGGCAAAATCCTAATTTTGAAAAAATTAATAAAGAAATATATTGTGATGGTGTTGGTCATCCCGATATATTAGATGATTTCTGGGCTGATATAGCTAAATATATTGGTTTATGGGAAATGGCAGAAAGTAAACAAATGAATTATAAAAACTGGAAATTTAATATAAAACCAGAGATATCTCATATAAGGAAAAAATATATAAAATTTGTAGCACAACAATATATAAATTAATATTATTTTACATATACACTTTCACATATTGTTTTTATTATTTTATTATTATCTATTTCTTTTGAATCTTTACTAATATTAGATAAAGATTGAACAAAATAGTCTTTCTTTTTATCGTTTTCTCCAAAATCTGGGTTTTGTTGTTTCCAATTTTGCAATGCACTATAATTTTTATTTGAAACTTTTTTAATTACTTCTTTTATATTATCTTTATTATCGTCCATTTGCCATTTATTATCTTCTTTTATAAATAAAGTTTCATGTTTAAGATCACTACAATGTAATGGTCTTTCATATAAACTTAATTTACTCATATTTTCAACAATTGCACTACTTAATCCATCTACTAAACCATGTTTTTTTGTATAATCTAATTGATCTAAACTAATTTCAATTGATTTTATAAAATCGCTCATATTTAAAGCATTACTACAATTTTCATTTAAAAATACTTGAAAATTAAAATTTTGATTTACTGTATTATTTGTATTATTAATAGTAGTATTACCAACTTTTGGAAGTAAATCTGTAACTTGTTTTCTTAATTCTTGATTTTCTTTCATCATTGTTACAAACATTGATTTATAATCTAGATTATTGTCTATTATTTTATTTTCTATTTCTAAATTATTATAATTACATTTTTTTTTATGTACACTTAAGCTTTGACGGTGTTTATATTTTTTACCGCATTCACATGCAAATTCATTTTTTAGGACTTTTGGGATTTCTTTGTCAACATTTGTCAACATTATATGTTTATCAGTTAGCAAATGTTTATTAAAATCTTTTTTATATGACGTACTATAGTCACATTTTTCACAAATAAATTTATCTGGGATTTTTTCGGGATTTTTTGTCAACATTTGTCAATATATAAATGTTGACATAAAAAGTCCTAAAATCAATTTTTTATAAAATTTGAGATTTTTAAAAAAATGAGATTTTTCAAAATTTTAAAAATCAATACATAAAAGGGATCAATATTTTTTTTTGTAAAATTTCAAAAAAAAAAAAACACAAAAAATAATTTGTAAAAAAATTTCGGAATTTTCAAGATTTTTTAGTAAAATTTAATTTTTCAAATTTTTTTTTTAAAATTTTTCATTTTTTTATAAAAAAAAAATTGTTAGCATAAATGATAAGAAAATAAAAAATGGACTAAACCCCCCATAATTTAAATATATAAAAAATGAACTTAAAGAAATTAAAATATAGTCTATCTAATTTTTATTTATTATATTGATAAATATATCCTTTTTGCAATTTGTTTGTTTCATTATTAATAATAGTCATTGTAGACATAATAAATATTAATAATCCAATAAAATATAAACAAGAAATGAATGCCGAATAATCATTCACAGGAACAATTGTTAATAACAATTTAGCTTCATTATCTTCACTATTACATGAAAATTCATAATAAAAATCAGCCAGTTTAATTTTATGATAATTGGATCTCTCATATAAAGAGTCCGGTTTAATTGTAAATACCGGTTTTAAATTTATACCTTTTTCCTTTGTTACTACATATTCGTCGTACATTCCATAATAATTGCAATATTCAACATTTTTTCCATAATCCATACAATCTAGATCCCTTTTTTTAAATCTAATAATTTCAAATTCACAATCATTTCTAATAACATTTTCTCTCATTTCTATTGGATATGACGATAATATATTCAAATAAATAAATAACATAATTTATTTACTTATAAATTATTTTATATATTTAAAAATTAATTTTTAATCAATTTTTTTATCTTGGTCTTTACAATAAATGGTTTACTTGAATGGCTTTCTGATAATTCATGTGATTTATTTATATGTTCTATTTTTTTCAATTTAGTTTTATATTCAATTGATTTTATTGTTCTATCAGAAAGTATTTTATTGTAAAAAGTATTTTTATTTATTAATGTTGAATAGAAAAAAAGTTTCTTTATTTTACATGATATAGAATACATATATAAATATATATAATTATATTTTTATATATTAATATTTTGCAATATTAAAATAAAATATGTTTAAATAATTTGAATAAATCATTTTTACATTTTTTAATTTGTATTTTTTCTTTATCACTATTATTAAATAATAATTCTCTTAATGCTATTCCATTTTGTAAAGGATCAATAAACATACGAGCCCACCATTCAATATCATCATTAATTGATAAAATATTACTTATTTTTTTTAATATAAAAATGTTTTTTTTATCAATCGGATCAATATAATAGTCACTAAGGGTTAATTTATTTTTACTTTCTAATATATTTTTTTCAATCACACCTAAAACATGTAAATTCAAATTATTATTTATTGTTAAATTAATAATAGCGGTTTTTTGTGATATTTTAGTATAATATATTTTTTGTAAATGATTATATAGTCGTAATGAATAAATATATTCAATTATTTCTAATGGTAATTTATCAAAGAAATAATTTACCATTACTATATAAAAAATATTAAATTTAATAATCTTTTTCAATTTTATTTTTCTATTTATTTTTAAATTTTTAATATTAAAATTGAATATATAATAAAAATTAAATAATAATATTATTATATGGGTTATATTTTATTAATAGTAGAATCTCCTGCTAAATGTCAAAAAATAGAAAATTTTTTAGGGCCCGGTTATAAAGTTATGGGTAGTTTTGGACATATTACTCATTTATCTAACTTAAAACAAATAGAATTTGAAAATAACTATAAACCTAATTTTGAAATAGTTGAATCTAAACAGGCACAAATAAATAAAATTAAAAAAGCCATTTATGGTGCAGATGAAATAATATTAGCAACAGACGATGATAGAGAAGGAGAAGCAATTGCCTGGCACATATTACAGACTTTTAAATTAGATTTAAAAAAAACAAAACGCATAATTTTTAATGAAATTACTGAAAAAGCAATAAAGAATTCATTGCTTAATCCTACAACTGTTAATATGGATTTAGTATATGCACAACAAGGAAGACAAATATTAGATTTATTAGTTGGTTTTAAAATTAGTCCATTATTATGGAGTCATATTAATTCGAATGTTAAAAATAGTTTAAGTGCAGGTAGATGTCAAACACCCGCATTAAGATTGGTTTATGATAATTATTGTGAAGTAAATAAATCACCAGGAAAACTTAGTTTTAATACAACTGGTATATTTACATCAAAAAATATCTCTTTCACTTTGAATTATAATCACGATTCACACGATAAGTTATTAGAATTTTTAGAAGATTCAAAAGAATTTAAACATGTTTTAACACTTGATAAAGAAAAAAATGTTACAAAGAGTCCACCAATACCATATACAACATCATCTTTACAACAAGCATCAAATAATAATATGCATATAAGTCCAAAAGAAACGATGGCTTTGGCACAAAAATTATATGAAGGTGGTTATATTACGTATATGAGAACTGATAGTAAAGTATATAGTGAAGAATTTGTTAATAAAGTAAAAGATTATATATTAAAAAATTACAATGATGAATTTATTAATAAAAACATTGATAATTTAATACAAAAATCTTCAAATGAAAAAAATCAAGAAAAAATAAAGGAAACTAAAAATAAGAAATCGACTAAAAAAGAAAAAGAAAAAGATAATTTGGCTCAAGAAGCACACGAAGCAATCAGACCAACAAATATATCAATAACATGTATACCTGACGATGAAGATGTTTATACTTCAAAACATAGACGATTATATAAATTAATTTGGAAAAATACATTAGAAAGCTTAATGAGTGATGCAATATTTAAACAATTAACGGTAAAAATATCAGCACCAAATGATTTATATTATAAATATGTTGCGGAAGATAATATTTTTCCGGGATGGAAAATTGTAGAAGGTATAGAAAATGATAAATTTTATGTTTATTTAAAAAATATTGTAAATAATTTGATTATAGATTATAAAAAAATATTAAGTAAACAAACTTTAAAAGATTTAAAATCGCATTATACTGAAGCTAAATTAGTACAATTATTAGAACAACGTGGTATAGGAAGACCATCAACATTTTCTTCATTGATTGATAAAATACAAGAAAGAAATTATGTAAAAAAGGATAATATAATGGGAAAAAAATTAGAAATAATAGATTATAAATTAGAAGATAATAATATTGAAAAAGTTAAGGGAGAAAAAGAATTTGGAAATGAAAAAAATAAATTAATTATAACTCAAACAGGTATTTTTGTTATAGAATTTTTAATTAAATATTTTAATGAACTTTTTGATTATGATTATACTAAAAATATGGAAAATGAATTAGATGCAATTGCACATGGAGAAAAAAAGTATTATGATTTATGTGATAAATGTAATATATTAATAGATACTTTAATTACATCAAATTCATTAAATAATAATAAATCTAATAATGAAAATAAAGTAAATATTAAAATAGATGATAAACATAGTTATATTATTGGAAAAAATGGACCAGTTATTAAATATGAAAAACCGGATGGTTCTTTAGGTTTTTATAGTGTTAAACCAGATATTGATATTAATAAATTAAAAAATATGGAATATAAATTAGAAGAAATTATACAGAGTAAAGAAGATAATAATAAATTACTTGGAACATATAAAAATCAAGAAATTTATTTAAAAGTAGGTAAATATGGTTATTATTTGGAATTTGGTAATATAAAAAAATCATTAAAAAGTGTTAAAATAAATATTCCATTTAAACATATTACATTAGAAGATGCTATAAATATATTACAAAATGAAGATGAAAATACAAATGGTTTAGTAAGAAAAATATCTGATAATATAAGTATTAGAAAAGGAAAATATGGAGATTATATATTTTATAAAACTGAAAAAATGAAAACTCCAAAATTTTATAAATTAAATGGGTTTGAGAGTGATTATAAAACATGTTCATTATCATGTATTAAATTATGGTTAAAAGATAAATATGCTATATAATAAATATAATAAATATAATAAATATAATAAATATAATAAA
>Ga0163111_10000965_pt1 | contig 17380 bp, 8 predicted proteins | sample CRUFie1St18metaG_FD_109645 | JGI IMG/M metagenome (GOLD analysis project Ga0163111, IMG submission 109645) | Marine microbial communities from the Costa Rica Dome - CRUD Field 142mm St18 metaG | ecosystem: Environmental > Aquatic > Marine > Oceanic > Photic zone | place: Costa Rica: the Eastern...
CTAGTCTTATTAATTACGTTTTATTTTAAATTGTGCGTGATTCTAATAGAGAAGATTTAAGTTTAGTTAATTTTGAGGGATACATTAAAAGATTTGCTAAAGTTTCATCATCAGTTTTTTTCAAATTTTCAAAGCAATTAAATCCTGTTCCCGCAGGAATTAAACGTCCAAGAATAACGTTTTCTTTTAATCCATTTAACCAATCTTTTTTCCCTTCTATGGCAGCTTCCGTTAAAACGCGGGTAGTTTCTTGAAAACTTGCTGCAGAAATAAAACTATCGCTATTTAAAGATGCTTTTGTTAGACCTAAAAGCATAGGTCGGTAAACAGGAGAGTCTTCATTTGCTAAAAGTGCTGCTTTACTAATCATTTCAGCCTGATTAATATCTAAGATTTCGCCGGGGAGTAAAGTTGTATTACCACCTGAAGAAACTCGGACTTTTGATGTCATTTGTTTAACAATAATTTCGATATGTTTATCAGCAATTTGAACACCTTGAGAAAAATATGTTCTCTGAACTTCGTTTACTAAAAATAATTGAAGATGCTTAAAACTTTTTTTACACGCTATATGGGTTGTATTTGTTAGTTGGTAGTAATTAAAAAGAATTTGGAGCTTTTCATGAGGATTTATTGGACCATCCGTTAATGGCTCCAAAGCATTAACAAAGTTACCATTACTAAAGTTAACTTTAACTTGTGGAGTAATATCAATTTTTATTCTGTTATTAGAAGGTGTACAAATTTCAATATTCCCTTCTTTTTTAAAAACCGTCCCTTCGTGTGGTGCTAAAAGACAGCCATTTTTTATTTTTCGCGCTTCTAAAATCTCCTCAACTTTAGGTAATCCTTGTACAATGTCAACCGTTTTTAACTTATCATAAACCAGTGTAGCTAATAAATCAGATTTATCTACTAAAGATTTTGCTCCTGCACGTAATACGGTACCTTCTGAAACTAGATAGGGACGGCCTACTCTAATAAGCAATTCCCCATTTTCAATTTTATATATTTGGCCCGCATGTTTAGAACGAATATTTGGGGCCAATAATGTACCAACACGTATTAGATCCCCCTTTTTTACAAAAAACTCGTCTTCCCGAAGATCCAAATTAGAAGAATATTTCTTAAGGTCTTTTTCTTTTAAGACTAAAATCACATGATTGTTATTAGTCTTTTCTACACCAACTAATGTACTAGCTAATCTACCTAGAATATCTATTTTAGCAAGCGTCGTTCCTGCATTAACATATTGATTATTTTCTGCTAAACGCTTGAACACTAAAGCGTTTTCAGATTTTAAATCTCGAAGTATACTATCGTTAACTTTTAAGGATTCAGAAAGAATGATTTTTAATTGACGCTTTGTATTCTCATTGGATAGTTTTACCGTTAAGTATTCCATCGAACATTGTAATCTTGGTATCGGGTTCTTAATCTCTAAAACTAAAAAAGTTTTAAGTAACTCTACGCCACCAGTATTCGATTTAACCCTTTCGCCATCTTTATAAAATATGCGTTTTACGGTACGAAACGCAATTGCTCGAATATTATTTGTTGAAAAAAATAAATGGTTCAGGTGAAACCCTTTATCATGGGGGATTTTATAGACAATAACCGGACGAATTAAAACGTATTCAATACCTGAAAATTCTAAAAATTCTAGATAAGAAAGTTTTTGTACTAATACTTTTCTTGTTTTAGTACTTATTAAAGTACCAGCATCTACAAATTTATTGTTTTTATCGATAAATGCATTTTCATTATTTAATTGATATAATTCCCCCGGCTTAATAACAGCTTCTGAACTGTCAACATCTACATGTAAAATACCTGAAATTCGTGGAATAATATTTGAAAAACTCTGATTACCCTTTTTAAAAAACTTACCATTTCCCGGCATTAATGCTTCTAGTTCCTCAGCTTCCAGGAGATGAGTTTCCTCTGGAATCCAATAAAGCGAACCTGTAAAAAGTTTTTTACTTTTCCGATGCTTTTTATTTTTTAAGTTACTAATAGAATAATAAAGAATTCCCCCCGTTTCCGTTTTATAAGCATTTTCTTCTAAACTTGCAATAGTTTGCCCCGATTTTAATGGTTCTTTAGGTTTTATATGAATCTTAAATTTTTTTTCTATTTTTGAATTGCGAATTCGTAAGATATCAGTTTGTCCTGGGCTTTTAAATACAATACCATTTTCAAGTATCATTGATGAATTAAGCACTCTAATGCCATCCTGTAAAGGATTCTCATTATAAGTTGCGAACCCTGAAACCGAATTAACAATTTTTTGGGAAGCAACGGTTTCATTTACTCGAAATTTTTGTCCTACATCAATTGATAATTTTGCTAAATTAGGCAAATTATAACGGTTTCCAGACAAAACCCATACTAATCCATTAGTTTTGCTAATACTTTTCGTTGCATTTTCACCGTCAGCTGTTTTCGCAATTTTTATGTTTTGTAAAAAAACCTCCCCAGCTAATTCTGTGAAAATATCTTTTCTTTCCTCTTCTAAAATTAGGTTAGCATTCTTTTTTATTTCCGCAATAACTTGATTAAAGTATACCTTTTGCCCTTTAGTAACCAATAAGAGTGCATTCGAAGGTATTTTTAAATGACAAATTGTTTTTTTGTTATTTTCAATAATTAACGTTACCTTTTCTGTTAGTTGAAACCCCTTGTCTCCATGAATAGTACGTATAATTGTATTTGGTAAATTGAGGCTATAATTTACAATACCGGAAAACGGTGCACGAATTTGTTGAGTTAAATCACCTGAGAATACACCACCTGTATGAAAAGTACGCATTGTCAACTGAGTACCCGGTTCACCAATTGATTGTGCAGCTAATATTCCGATGGCTTCACCGAGATCAACAATTTTTGAATAAGATAAATGCCATCCATAACATTTTCGACAAATCGATTGAAGAGCATTACAGGTTAAGGGGGAACGTACTTGAATATCTTTTAGCCCTAGATTAAGAAATTTAGTCGCTAATGAATTGTTAATTTCTATATTAGCACCCCATTCCTCATTGGTTTTTGCCGATTTTAAAGATTTAAGTAAAAGTCTGCCTACCAATCTTTCATTAAAGGGAAATTCAGTTTTATACTTATGGAATAAATCATCAAATGATAACCCTTCTTTTGTTAGACAATCTTCTTCCCGGACAATAATATCTTGTGCTACATCAACCAATCGACGGGTTAAATAACCAGAATCAGCTGTTCTAAGTGCAGTATCAACAAGTCCTTTACGAGCACCATAAGATGAAATAATGTACTCTGTAACTTTTAAGCCTTCACGAAAATTACTTTTAATGGGTAAATCAATAATTTCACCTTGTGGATCTGCCATTAAACCACGCATCCCAACTAATTGGCGAACTTGTGAAATATTTCCACGGGCTCCAGAAAATGCCATTATATACAAAGGGTTTAATGGGTCACTTTCTCTAAAATATATAAGAACGTCATCCTTTAAAGAATTGTTCGCGTTATTCCAAATATCGATAACTTTTTGAAACCTTTCAACAGTTGTAATATTGCCACCTTTATAATTTTCTTCCGTGAGATCAACTTCATCACTTGTTATTCCAATTAAACTACGTTTTTTAAAAGGAACACGCAAATCTTCAACACTCAATGAAATCCCTGACACCGTAGCATAATGAAATGTTAAATTTTTCACACGATCTGCTATTAATGATGACTTGGTTACTCCATAATTATGAAATATCATAGACATTAACTGCTGTAACTTTTTTTTATTTATGACCTCATTACGGAAGAATAAGTTTGTCGAAACTTCTTTTTTCATTACTGGGAACTTTTATTAATTATTAACATTCAAAAGATTTGTTTAAAAGAATTCTACCCGGACTTGTTTTAAGATATCTTGTTAATACATTTCCCTCAAGATCCGTTTTTATTTGCCATTCATCTGATAAATAAATAATCTGATCACCATATGTTTCTTTAATAAAATTTGCTTTATCAAATTTTCCTATAGTATCTTCTTTATCCTGAACCCAAACAAACGTATGTAAACGAATTATCGATTGCTGATATGCCTTGATTACATCATCAAAGTCAGAAAAATATTGATCCGTAGCTAATTGTTGGGTTGGGTTGTTGGCTGTTAAATAATAACAACCTAGTACCATGTCTTGGCTTGGTGTTAGGACCGGTTCCCCTGTTGCAGGTGATAAAAAATTATTCGGAGCGAGCATTAACATCCTAGCTTCCGTTTGGGCTTCTAAACAAAGGGGTATATGCACAGCCATCTGATCACCATCAAAATCAGCATTAAAGGCTGGACAAACGAGAGGGTGAAGTTTAATTGCACGACCTTCCACTAAAATGGGTTCAAAAGATTGGATGCCTAATCTATGTAACGTTGGAGCCCGATTTAGTATTATGGGGTGTCCAATCATTACATGTTCTAAAATTTCCCAAGCAAGAACTTTATTACTCTGAATAATCTTTTTTGCAGCTTTAATATTATTTACGAAACCGTCATAAATTAAGCGATGAATTACAAACGGTTGAAAAAGTTCAATAGCCATCTCACGTGGTAGACCACATTGATTCAATTTTAATTCAGGCCCAACAATAATTACAGAACGGCCAGAATAATCAACTCGTTTACCTAAAAGATTTTGTCTAAAGCGACCTTGTTTACCTTCAATAATGTCCGATAACGATTTAAGAGGGCGATTATTTAAACCGAAAACGGCCCGGCCGCGTTTTCCATTATCAATAAGTGCATCAACCGCTTCCTGTAACATCCGTTTTTCATTTCGAATAATTAATTCGGGAGCTAATATTTCTTGTAAACGGGCTAAACGATTATTTCTGTTTATAACTCGACGGTATAGATCATTTAAATCTGATGTTGCAAACCTTCCACCGTCTAATTGAACCATCGGTCTTAAATCGGGTGGTAAAACGGGTATTACATCAAGAACCATCCAAGATGGTTCCGACCCCGAAGCCATAAATTGGTCAGTTACCCGTAAACGTTTAATTAATTTATCTCGATCAGAATCTATAACGCAAGAAATTAATAAACGCAGCTCTCTTGACTCATATTCTAAATCAAGATTCTTTAGAAGAATCTTAATAGCTTCTGCTCCTATTCCAACTTCTACCCCTTCTTTATCTAGTTTACTATTATCAAAAACTTGCCAATCGATTTCTGCAAGTAATTGTTTATAATGTAGACTAGTGTTTTGACCTGGGTTTGTTACAATGTAAGAATTGAAATATACGATTTGCTCAAGTTCTTTTAAAGATATGTTTAAAATTAACGCAATTTTACTTGGACGACCTTTAACATACCAAACATGCGTTACAGGTGAAGCAAGTTCAACAAATCCCATCCGATGTCGTCGAACATTAGATTCAATAACTTCAACGCCACAGCGTTCACATACAATACCCTTATAACGTACCTTGCTGTATTTTCCACAATGGCATTCCCAATCATTGATCGGACCAAAAATTTTTTCACAAAATAAACCGCCCATTTCAGGTTTTAAAGTTCGGTAATTTATTGTTTCTGGTTTAGTAACTTCCCCAATACTTTGTCCCGTAGGTAACATACGTTTACCCCAACTTTGAATACGCGAAGGTGAAGCTATATTGATTTTCACATAATCAAATGATCTATCTGTTTCTAACATAAAAAAGAAAAGCGTTAAATATTACCGCGATTTAGGTTAATAGGGTGATCTCATTTTAATTCATTAAATCAATTTCGTAATCTGGTAATTTTACATTATCTTGAATATTTAATTTATAAGTCGCAACATCTAAACACAATGCTTGTAATTCTCGCACTAAAACTTTAAAAGATTCGGGTAGACCAGGTCGTGGAATTGGTAAACCCTTAACAATTGCGTTTAAAGTTTCATTACGGCCTTGCATATCATCCGCTTTAATAGTTAATAATTCTTGCAAAGTATACGCTGCACCAAAGGCCTCAAGTGCCCAAACTTCCATTTCACCTAATCTTTGCCCACCTTGTTGGGCACGACCACCAAGTGGTTGTTGTGTAACTAGAGAATAGGGGCCTGTTGACCGAGCGTGAATTTTATCATCAACTAAATGGACCAATTTTAACATATAAGCTTGCCCAATTGTAATAGGATTTTCAAAAGGCTGACCGGTTCGACCATCGCGTAGAACCATTTTACCCGGGTGTTCAGGAGCAAAAATCCAGTCTTGTGCCTTTGCCGCTTGTTTCAACTTTTTATTTACTAAACCCCGGGAAGCTTCTGAACCATACATCTCATCAAATGGAACAACTTTACACCGAATATTCAAATTATGAATTGCAAAGCCTAATAAGCATTCAAATAACTGCCCAACATTCATTCTCGAAGGAACACCCAAAGGGTTTAAAATCATATCAACTGGAGTACCATCTGGTAAAAATGGCATATCTTCACGAGGTAATATCTTAGATACAATTCCTTTATTACCATGGCGCCCCGCCATCTTATCACCAATTCGAATTTTTCTTTTTTGAGCAATATAAACTTTTAAAACCTCATGAGTTCCGGGGGGTAAATCATCTTTATTGTTCCGAGAAAAAACTTTAACATCTAAAACACGCCCACATGTACCCTGCGGTAATTTTAATGAAGTATTGCGTACATCGAGTGATTTCTCCCCAAAAATAGCGCGTAATAATTTTCCTTCAGGAGGATAATCGGATTCGCCTTTCGGTGTCACTTTACCTACAAGAGTATCGCCAGAATTTACCCATGTCCCAATCTTTACAATACCATTTTTATCTAAATGGCGAATTGAATGTTCACTAACATTTGGAAGATCCCTAGTAATTTCTTCTATACCTAATTTAGTTTGGCGAATTTCCACTTCAAATTTTTCAATATGTAAAGAAGTATAAAGATCATCTAAAATTAGTCGCTCACTTATAACAAAAGCATCTTCATAGTTATAGCCTTCCCAAGGCATATAAGCGATTAAAATATTTTGCCCAACTGATAATTCTCCGCCTTCTGTAGAAGCACCATCAGCAATAACTTGTCCAGTTTTAACTTTTTCATGCATTGTAATCAACGGACGTTGATTTATACATGTATCTTGGTTGGAGCGCTGATATTTAGTTAAATTGTAAGTAAAAGTAGAATGGTTCTTATCCTTAACAAGGATTTTTCCTTCCGTAATACGGAAAACTCTTCCATAATTTATACTTAAAACTGCCATACCAGAATCACGAGCCGTTTGAAATTCTAATCCTGTGCCAACCAAAGGTGCTTCTGGGTACAATAAAGGCACCGATTGCCTCTGCATATTTGAACCCATTAGAGCCCGGTTTGCATCATCATGTTCTAAAAAGGGGATAAGCGAGGTTGCTAGAGAAACTACTTGAATAGGAGAAATCGCTATGTAATCAACTTCATTACTTTGAACACTAACTAAACTTTGACGAAAACGTACAGGTACAACAGAATCTTGAATGTAACCATTTGGTTGGATTACTAAATCACCTGCTGCAAGACGATATTGATCTTCCACGGTTGCATCTAAGTAAATTGGAAACGTATTTTGTAAAACTCGACCTTGTTTTACTAAGTAGAAGGGAGTTTCAATAAAGCCGTAAGAATTTACCCGACCATACGTTGAAAGTGAACCTATTAAACCAGCACTTGGGCCTTCCGGAGTCTCAATAGGACATATACGACCATATTGGCTTGGATGAATGTCTCGAATCGCAAAACCAGCCCTATCTCGTGTTATACCTCCAGGACCTAGTACCGATAACCGTCTTTTATGCGTTAACTCTGCTAGTGGATTTGTCTGGTCCATAAACTGGGAAAGTGGATTAGATCCAAAAAATTCTCTAATTGACGATACAAGAGGTTTTGGATTGACTAAAACATTTACTCTTAAATATTTCTGTTCACAAATACCCATCCGTTCTTGCGCAATACGCTCAAGACGGCTTAAACCAATTCTAATTTGGTTTTGTAATAATTCTCCGACCGAACGTATTCTTCTATTACCTAAATGATCAATATCATCTTCAAGGGTTGGGGCAAGACGAAATTTAATTAAAGCATTTATTATAGCTAGTACATCTTTTGATGTTAATATATGAATATTATTTGAAATATTTAATTGCAGACGTTCATTTATTTTGTAACGCCCCACATAACCTATATCATAACGTTTTGGATCAAAAAACGTTGCGTATAAAATTTGTTGCCCAGCTTTAATACTCGCTGGCTCACCAGGTTTCAATTTTGTATAAACTTCTAAAAACGTTTCCTCTAATGACAAATTTTTATGCTTATTAAATGTCTGCTTAAAGTATTCTGGTTGGTCAAGATTATGTAAAATATCTTCATATTGTACACCGAGAGCTTTTAAAAATACGTAGGCAGAAAGTTTTTTTGCTTTATCAATTTTAATGGAAATAATTTCATCTTTATCCATTTCAAATTTTACCCATGTCCCTCTATTGGAAATGAGACTCGCCGTATAATAACGATAATTTTGATTATCAATTTCAGTCTTGTAATAAACTCCTGGGCTTCGAACAATTTGGTTAATAATAACACGTTCAATACCATTGACTAAAAAAGTTCCCTCATTAGTCATCAACGGTATATCGCAAAGCAAAACCTCATTTTCTGCTTTCTTATTTAAACCATTTAAAAAAACTAATTGGGCAAAAGTATAAACCCTTACACTATAGGTTGTTTCACGTCGACGTGCTTCTGAAAGACTATATTTAGGTTGACGGATTTTATAATGTTTTGCTGATAAATTTAACTTTAATTCATCAAGATAATCTCTTATGGCAGAAAAATTACTAAGTTCTTGAAGAAATCCAAATTCAATAAACCAACAAAAACTTATACGCTGCGTCTCTAGTAAGTTTGGCAGGAGGTATTTGTATATGTCTTTTTTAAAAAAAACCATAAGTGCATTTTATATGAATTGAATAATTGTTCACGCAATAAATATCCTTGACCACGTAACGTTAAAACAAAAGATGGGTTTGTTTCTAATTTAATATATAGTCGATCTACAATTCGAATATTAACTAAACGTACCGGGGTCTATCTCTAACCCTATTTAAATTTAATATAGTAAACAAGATAAAAACTTTCCTAAAAGTCCAAATAAGAGCATTAAAATATTTAATTCTGGGACAGTTAACGTAATAATTTCATTATTTTTCAATATCTTGTGGTTCTTTAGATCAATAACCAAATTTGTTATTTTGAAAGTAGTGGACTTAATTGAATTTAGTTTAACTTTTCTTTTAAACGTTTGTTTTATGCTCGTGCGGGGAATCCTCCTAAGGCCTTCTCCATAATTTCAATAGAAAAGGTTTTAGTAAACAATCAATAATACCAAGATTAAAAATCTCTTTTAGATTAGCTACATAGCGTAAAGATGTAATTATCGGTATTTGAGGATTAATTCGAAATTTTCGGAAAACATTATAACCATTTATTTTTGGTAACAGAAGTTCAAGACTAACTAACTTATGTTGCAATTTTTTAAAAAGAATTAAAGTTTCTTTTCCATTAAAAGCACCAAAAACTTATAATCCAATGAGTTATATTTGTGAATAAAATGTGGCGGATGGTTTGTTCATTACAAACAATTAATACTTTTATACTAGACATATTCATTTGCTCGAATATTGGAAACAAAACCTAAACATCTATAAATACTAGTCTACGTTATTTTTAAAATTACCTGGGTAAAAATTAAAATGTATATATTACTTTTTTAAAAATTTATTCTTGTAGTATAATTTATACCAAAGCAATAGGCGAGCGTAGCCAAGTGGTTAAGGCACTGGGTTGTGGTTCCAGCATTCGCGGGTTCGATTCCCGTCGTTCGCCCTTTTTTAGTACCTTATCTTACAATAAAAGTTGTTAAAAGTAAATATTAAATTGGCACTGGCCACAATCCTTAGATTTTGTTATTATGTTTATAAGTAAGCGGGTGTAGCTCAGGGGTAGAGCGCAACCTTGCCAAGGTTGATGTCGCGCGTTCGAATCGCGTCACCCGCTTTAAAGAAGTCCATTTCGAGTTTATTAAATTGTTTTTTAAATATTTTTAGGATCAAACGATCTATCTAATAGTGTTTTAAAAGCGGATTTATGTAGACTACTATTTACATCTAGACAAATTTAAAGCCATTCTTCTATAATAACATAAGAAGTGTTTCCTCAGTAGCTCAGGGGTAGAGCGGTCGGCTGTTAACCGGTTTGTCGTAGGTTCAAATCCTACCTGGGGAGTTATAATTAATTTATATAGCATAAATTTTTGCTCTTAATGAGATTGAAGAATGAGTCGTAAAGAATTCTAAGAGTTGCATTATTCTACAACTCTTAGAATTCTTTACGACTTTACCAAATAATTTATGCTGGAACTGTATTAAAAATTCCAGTAATTATTACTAATGCTGACCAAAGCCCAGCGCCACCCCAAACGATACCTTGCGACTTTTCCCATTCACCTGGTGTTGCAAGAATTACAGGTACAGCCACCACCATTGCAAAAGAGACTAATATAAGAATAAGAACCAATACTTTTAAAATTCCAACCATATTAAGTTTTGACCCCTTAAGAATAAATTTAAATATAATTAGGTATTACAAGCAAAAAACTTGCAAAAAATCTCCCGTAAAAATAGTTTATAACACTTTTTAATAAATTTTTAACACGTTCTTGAAACAAATGTTATATAATCTACTTAGAGTTTATTTTATACTAGAGAGGTTAACACACAAATGGATATGAGTTTTTTATTATCCGCATTACCAGAGCCATACACAGCATTCCGTCCTATCGTGGACATAATGCCTGCAATCCCAGTATTTTTTCTTCTATTAGCTTTTGTTTGGCAAGCATCCATAGGTTTTAGATAAGATCAGACTAAAATATTATTGCATATAACTTTAAAAAGAATCGAAATAAGTTTTCGGTTCTTTGAAACTTTGTCTATTTACTAATTTGAACAAGCCTTTCATTTTTTTTATTATGGAATTTGTGTCTATAAAAAATATTGCAGAAAAAACAGGTTTCATCTCACAAATTATTGGGCCCGTATTAGATATTGAGTTCCCAAATGGTGAACTTCCAAAAGTGTACAACGCACTAGTTATTATATCAGGTGAAGATTCTATTACATGTGAAGTTCAGCAGCTTCTTGGTAACAACAAGGTTCGGGCTGTTTCTATGACTTCAACAGATGGTCTAAAGCGTGGTGCAAGTGTTGTTGATACTGGTGCTCCAATTAGTGTACCTGTAGGTACAAAAACGTTAGGCCGCATCTTTAACGTTCTAGGTATTCCTGTAGATGAACTAGGAGATTGTGAAGCTCCATCTGAACTACCTATCCACAGACCGTCTCCTGCATTTACTGATCTAGAGACAAAGCCTTCTATTTTTGAAACAGGAATTAAAGTAGTTGATCTTTTAGCGCCATATAGACGTGGTGGTAAGATTGGTTTATTTGGTGGTGCTGGTGTGGGTAAAACAGTATTAATCATGGAACTTATTAACAACATTGCAAAAGCACACGGTGGTGTTTCTGTATTTGGTGGTGTTGGTGAGCGTACGCGTGAGGGTAATGATCTTTACTGTGAGATGAAAGAATCTGGTGTAATCAATGAGAAGAAGCTTGATGATTCAAAAGTAGCTTTAGTTTACGGACAAATGAATGAACCTCCGGGTGCACGTATGCGTGTTGGTTTAACTGCTCTAACAATGGCAGAGTATTTCCGTGATGTAAACAGACAAGACGTACTTTTATTCATTGATAACATTTTCCGCTTTGTACAAGCTGGTTCTGAAGTTTCTGCACTTCTTGGTCGTATGCCTTCAGCCGTAGGTTATCAACCAACTCTAGCTACAGAAATGGGTGTATTGCAAGAGCGTATTACATCAACTAATGAAGGTTCAATTACCTCAATTCAAGCAGTTTATGTACCGGCTGATGATTTAACAGATCCAGCACCTGCGACTACATTTGCTCACTTAGATGCCACAACAGTACTTTCACGTGGTCTTGCATCAAAAGGTATTTACCCAGCAGTAGATCCATTAGATTCTACATCAACAATGCTTCAACCAGAAATTGTTGGTGATGTACACTATGCAACAGCACAACGTATTAAAGAAACACTTCAACGTTACAAAGAGCTTCAAGATATTATTGCTATCTTAGGTTTAGATGAGCTTTCTGAAGAAGATCGTTTAACAGTAGCTCGAGCTCGTAAAGTTGAGCGTTTCCTATCACAACCATTCTTCGTTGCTGAAGTATTTACAGGTTCACCTGGTAAGTACGTATCCTTAGCGGATGCTATTACAGGTTTCAATGATGTTTTAGATGGTAAATATGATGATTTACCTGAACAAGCCTTCTACCTTGTAGGTGATGTTAACGAAGCTATCGAAAAAGCAGAAAAACTAAAAGGATAATAAACTAAAAACTAAAAAGACAATAATAATATGACTTTTAATGTTCGTGTAATTTCACCCGACAAAATTGTTTTAGATATTGATGCAGAGGAGTTAATTCTTCCTACTAGCACAGGTCAACTTGGTATTTTAACGGATCACGCGCCATTGTTAACTGCACTTGATATTGGTGTTATGCGAGTAAAAACAGAAACAGGTTGGAATTCTATCGTTTTACTGGAAGGTTTTGCTGAAGTTGAAGCTAATAAAGTAACTGTTTTATGTAATGGAGCTGAAGAAGCAAGCTCGATTAACTTAAAAACTGCTCAAGATGCACTTGAGAAGATTATTCTATTAGTGGAGGAGGCAACTACTAAAAAAGAAAAGATAGAGGCGACGATTGAATTACGTATAGCTAAAGCTAGACTTCAAGCATTAACGTAATAAAAAACTCTATCCTATAACGAATAGGATAGAGTTTTTTATTTGTTAGCTAAACTATACTCCAAGAAAGTGGGGAGACTCTCTTTTTACGGGGTTAACTTCGAAATCTCCAAAATCGAATCTTTCACCCCGTAAAATTATGACCCTCTCGCTGGTATCGATATCCATTATGGCTGTGTCACCTGGTTTTAGTCTTTCCATAAGTATTTCGTGAGATAAGGAATCCTCCATTAGTTTTGTAACGGCACGACGTAAAGGTCGAGCACCATAATTTGGATCATAACCTCGATCGACCAAATGATTTTTAAAACGATCTGTAACGTCTAATTCAATACCCTTCGTCGAAATACGAACAAATACTTCTTTCAACATAATGTCTGCAATTTGACTAACTTCATCTTTATTCAACATACGGAATACAATAATTTCGTCTAATCTGTTTAAAAATTCAGGCCTAAAATACTCTTTTAACTCTTCACCAACTAATTTTTTCATTCTATTATACAGATTAGTGTCCAGGCTTGCGGCGTACTCTAATTCAAATCCAAGAAAGTCAGTTGCAATTTTTGTAATTGATTTTGCACCAACGTTAGACGTCATGATTAAAAGGGTATTTTTAAAATCGATCGTGCGCCCTTTTGAATCGGTCAAACGACCATCTTCAAAAATTTGAAGCATCAAATTAAAAACATCTGGGTGCCCTTTTTCGATCTCATCAAAAAGAACTACTGTGTATGGTCGACGGCGGACAGCTTCAGTAAGTTGCCCCCCGTCGCTGTATCCCACATAACCTGGTGGTGAACCAATAAGTTTCGATACCGTATGTCTTTCCATATATTCAGACATATCTAAGCGAATCATAGCCTCTTCTGAGCCAAAGAAATATAGTGCTAAGGCTTTTGTAAGCTCAGTTTTGCCAACTCCAGTTGGACCACAAAAAAGGAAACTTGCAATAGGCCGGTTTGGGTTTTTTAACCCAACACGGGCACGTTTTATGGCGCGTGAAACAGCTACAACCGCTTCATCTTGACCAATGATCCGACCGTGAAGGGTCTCTTCCATTTGAAGAAGCTTTTCTGATTCACTTTTTGTTACCTTATTCACTGGAATCCCTGTCCAAGCAGAAACAATTCCCGCGATGTCTTCTTCAGTAACCACAGGTGTCTTACTATTATCTCGAGTACCTTCAGTAGCCATTGCTATAGCATTGATCCTCACTCTAATTTCCATCTCTTGATCATGAAATTCCTCTGCCTTTCTATAATCTTGGCTACGAACAGCTTCTGCCTTAGATTTTAAAATTTTTTGTAATTCCTGATCAAGCTCTTTTGCGGCCATAGGTAACTTTGAGTTCAGTAAACGAACTCTTGATCCAGCCTCATCAATAAGGTCAATCGCCTTATCAGGAAGAAAACGATCTGAAATATATTGATCTGAAAAACTTGCTGCAGCTATTACCGCTTCATCTGAAATTACTAATTTATGATGCTTTTCATAACGTTCACGAAGCCCAAAAAGAATTTCAGTCGCTTCTTCTACCGATGGTTCACCAACCATTACTGGTTGGAAACGTCTTTCAAGTGCGGCATCTTTTTCAATATATTTTCGAAATTCCTCAAGAGTTGTGGCTCCAATACATTGTAACTCACCTCTAGCAAGCGCTGGTTTTAAAATATTAGCAGCGTCAATAGCACCTTCAGCAGCACCTGCCCCAACTAAAGTGTGAACCTCATCAATAACTAGAACACTTTTTTCTGTGTTGCGAAGTTCTTGCATAACTTGTTTAAGACGTTCCTCGAATTCACCACGATATTTAGTTCCTGCGACTAATAAACCAATATCAAGAGTATGAACACTAGTTCCTTCTAACTCCTCGGGTACATCTTTATTTGTAATCCGTAGAGCTAAGCCTTCTGCAACAGCTGTTTTACCTACACCAGGTTCTCCAATCAATATAGGGTTGTTTTTTCTTCGTCTACCTAAAATCTGAATTACACGTTCAATTTCGGTCGAACGCCCGACAACAGGATCAATGCTTGAATCGGATGCTTTTACGGTTAAATTTGTACCATACCCATCTAATATTGGTGTTTTACTACGAGGTCGACGTCCACGTCCATTAGTATTTGAAGAATCAGGCCCCTCGCCAAGAACATGCATAATTCTACGACGTACCTCTTGCGTATCAACCTTTAGTATCTCCAATACCTTAGGACCAACCCCTTCCCCTTCACGAATCATACCTAAAAGTATGTGCTCGGTACCAATATAGTTATGACCAAGTTGGCGCGCTTCTTCTAAAGAAAGCTCTAACATCCTCTTCGTACGAGGTGTAAACGGTATTTCTACCGCTACAAACCCAGAACCTCGACCAATAATATTTTCCACTTCTCGGCGAACGTCTCGCAGTTTAACACCCATGTCCTTAAGCACTCTTGGAGCAATGCCTCGACCTTCACCAACCAGACCTAAAAGGATCTGTTCCGTACCAACAAAATTATGCCCTAATCTACGAGCTTCTTCTTGAGCCAACATAATTGCTTTGATGGCTTTTTCAGTGAAACGTTCAAACATATGTTATTCGAATTCCTAAATTACAATTACTTTATCATTACTTTTATCTTTGATACATAAGATTATAACATCTCTTTAATTTTTTCAATAGGGTAAAAAGACTCTTATATGTGTGTTTCTATTTCTGATATGTAGATCTACCCCCTTCTTTTCTAGTATTACGATACTTGACTTGCTAATGTTTTTTGCAGAATAATTTTTTACATTTGACTAAATAAACTACGATAAATTACCATTATATCTATAGAGGTTCGCGCTCTTAGTTCAGTTGGTAGAACGTAGGTTTCCAAAACCTGATGTCGAGGGTTCAAGTCCTTCAGGGCGTGTTTTTTAGTTGTATTTTTATACTTTACGCTTATAGTGTTATAATATGTCCTATAAACTGTAAGGGAGAGGTGGCCGAGTGGTTTAAGGCTTCAGATTGCTAATCTGACGTATGTTTTTAATGTACCGTGGGTTCGAATCCCATCCTCTCCTATTAACAAAGAATGTATAAATATGTAAGCTTCTCTAATTTTAACTTGCACAATAAATAAAAGTAGAAACAGTGCATCTTTAAGATTGGTCTTATTTATACTTATAACGTCTAAAATTTGGAAACTACAGAACCCCCCTTTAAGTTTATGTTTGGCTAATTTTTAACTTACGAACCTTATACCAAAAAACATGAGCTTTCGTTCGTCTGAGTTTTTACTACCCTAAAAATTAACACCTAGACCAACAGTTTCTTAAAATACTACTGGTATGTAGTCCCATTCCGTTCTTGAGAGTTAAATTAATTAAGAAGTTCGCACCAAAATATAAATAGCTTAGTGCGAACTTCTTAATTAAGACTTAAATACTATACTAAAAAATTAGTAACGCTCCCCTTCTGGCTTAGCAGATGGTGCGTAAGCTTCAATTGTGTATACTAGTTGACGACCAGCAACCTCTTGACGTACAAGTCTGAAACCAGGTTCGTACGCAGGACGCTGAACGATGAATGAAAGAACACAAGACTCTGTACCACGTGTGTTATCAAAACCAGCAACTTTAATGTAGAAGTTTGGCTTAGCCTTACGAGCCATGTTGATCTCGAAAAGGATTGCCGCTGGATCTTTGATATCAAAAAGTGGAAGACCCCACATTTCCCAGTAGCTGTTACGAGGGTGTGGATCATCAGTGTACTCGATAGATACAGCCATAGACTTATCAATCGCGTATTGAATTTGCTTAGTGATTTGATCGTCAGTTAGGTCAGGAAGAAAAGAAAAACATCCTTGAGTTAGTTTCATTGTGTACTCCTTAAATGAAAATTAATGATTAGTATGATCGTGACTAGACTTAAACCAGAACCGACTATTAAAAATAGTAAGTAACTAGTTTTAATTCCAATTAAACGTTTGCTGTTGCAGTTTCAGCGAAGTCCGCAGTATCTGTCGAAGCGTAGTTGAAAGTAATATCTTTCCAAAGATCTAGCGCAGTCTGTAAAGGACCACAAGTCTTAGCCGCATCACGTAGGATCTGTGGACCTTCGTTGATGTAATCACGACCTTCATTACGAGCTAGAACCATACATTCTAGTGCTACACGGTTAGCTGTAGCACCGGCTTGGATACCATCAGGGTGACCAATTGTACCACCACCGAACTGCATTACACAATCATCACCAAGGTAGTTAATTAGTTGGTGCATTTGACCACAGTGAATACCACCAGAAGCTACTGGTACACACTTACGTAGAGAAGCCCAATCCTGAGCGAAGAATAGACCTTCAGGAAGGTTAACGTCAGATTTAGTATCTAGAAGAGTGTTGTAGAAACCTTTAATCATTAGAGGATCACCTTCTAGCTTACCTACTACAGTACCAGCGTGAATGTGGTCAACACCAGCCATACGCATCCACTTACAG
>Ga0163111_10000966_pt1 | contig 17379 bp, 3 predicted proteins | sample CRUFie1St18metaG_FD_109645 | JGI IMG/M metagenome (GOLD analysis project Ga0163111, IMG submission 109645) | Marine microbial communities from the Costa Rica Dome - CRUD Field 142mm St18 metaG | ecosystem: Environmental > Aquatic > Marine > Oceanic > Photic zone | place: Costa Rica: the Eastern...
AACGTGGCCTTGAACGCAGAAGGATATGTTTTCTCAATGGGTGACAAAGGAGTGTTCACAAGTTCGCAGAACGGTGCCATACAGGATTACGCCCTAAAAGGAATCACTTCGCACACGCCGGCACAACAACTACACGGTGCTAATGGTGAGTTCCATCTACAGGGAAGCGAGGTGCATTTCAACAAGCCAATGGGAAGACCGGGTTCGGGCGGTGGAACCAGCATAGGGGACTGGGGACCAAGTTGGTTGAAACCAGATAGCGAATATGTGAGGATTAAAATCACAAACGGGTTGATTGACATAGATGATGATAGACCGTTCAGAGGACCAAAGTCAACTGGTGTTGACAAGTTTGGCAATGATGTCATGGAGAGAGGTCTACAGGTAAACAAAATTCCAAACAAGACCACTGTGACAGACTTTGTCACCCATGAACCATATGACAGGCAGAGCAGTACAGCAAGGAAGAAAAAGTTCATCAACGAAGCAATGGAGGAGATAAAAAAATCAAGTCCAAATCTGTCTTCAGAAGAACTTAAAGTAATCAAAGCGGAACTACTTAAACAACCAACAATCAAAGCGGTGGCAGACCAACTGGGCAAGGTGGTGAAATTGAATGACAGCATTAAACTGCCAATCAAAAATCTAAACAGTTTGGTGAGCCAGGCCAATGATATACAAAAATTAATAGAAGATCCAAAAGGTGCGGCTATGAGTTTCATACACGGTCAATTGTCGTCAATAAAAACGCAGGCAATGGATTTCTTCAAAGACAACTTTAAATTTTTTTAGGGATTAAATATACAATATGGCATACGGAGATTCAGGATCAGGAGATTTATCAAACAAAAACGTGACCTTCAAAGGTTTCAGTTCACGTGCGGACAAACGTAATTTCAAACTGTATGACTTTGAGGTAGCAAAGCAAGACCTCATTAACAGGTTGAGTGTGCGTAAGGGGGAGCGTGTTGAGAACCCTGAGTTCGGCACTATCATATATGATGCAATATTTGAACCGTTCACGGAAGATCTCAAAGATGCGATCATAGAGGACGTTACGGCCAATCTCAACGCAGATCCACGTATAAGCACACAGGATATAAGAGTTACTGAGGCAGACAAGGGCATAGCGATACAGGCCACGATAACCTACGTGCCATTGGATATCACGGAGAAATTGCAATTCAACTTCGATGAGAATTCGTTGTTACGCCTATCTTAAAGTACGCACTTAATTTAATATATAAATATCCATACAAACAGTATGGCCACTACAGATAGACAAAACAGATTATTAGTTGCGGAAGATTGGAGGAAGATCTACCAGGCTTTCCAACAGGCAGATTTCAAAAGTTATGACTTTGAGACGCTACGTAGAACAATGGTGGCGTATCTTAGAGAGAACTATCCAGACGATTTCAACGATTTTGTAGAAAGTTCTGAGTATGTGGCACTCATAGATTTGATTGCCTACATCGCACAGGCACTTTCTTTCAGAGTGGACTTAAACGCAAGGGAGAACTTCCTTGAAACAGCAGAAAGAAGAAATTCAGTTTTAAGATTAGCGAGACTTATCAACTACAATGCAAAGAGAAACAAACCAGCAACAGGATTGCTTAAGGTTGATTCCATATCAACATCACAAGATGTCCTTGACAGCACAGGAACAAACCTAGCAAACAGTACGATTATCTGGAATGATTCTGCAAACTCCAACTATCGCGAGCAATTCACTGCGATATTAAACGCGGCAAACCAGACAGGACAACTGTTTGGCAATCCGAGGGAGTCAGGATCAATTGGCGGCATAGACACAGAAACATATACCCTAAGTTCAAACCAATTGGACTTACCAATATTCAACTTCACAAAAAGTATAGGTGGAGTGTCTAGGACTTTTGAAATTGTACCAAGTTCCATAAATGACTCAGACAGCATATATGAGTTAGACCCTGTACCCGGTAGCGGATTGACTTACACATACAGGACAGATGGATCAGGCGACAGTTCAAACAACACAGGTTTTTTCTTCCTTTTCAAACAAGGTTCAATGCAACAAACAAATTTCACTGTAGAGAGTTCTGTAACAAATTACATCAAATCGCTTACAGCGTCAAATGTCAATGACACTGACGTGTGGTTGTACAAACTTGATCAGTTTGGCCAGATCTCAGAAAAATGGAGCAAGGTTCCTAGTCTGTCAGGTAATAATGCAATCTATAATTCACTATCAAAATCGGAGCGTAACATTTACAATGTAGTGACAAAAAATAATGACACTATTGATCTTGTTTTCGGAGATGGAAATTTTGCCAATATACCTCTTGGTAGTTTTAGAAATTATTACAGAATAAGTGACAATGCCAAGTATGCAATTCAATCTGCAGATATGCAGAACGTACAGTTGACTGTGCCTTACATAGACGCCAATGGTGCACAACAATCTTTGACAGTTACAATGAGTCTAAAGGCATCTGTTTACAATGCCGCGGCTACTGAATCAAATGACTCGATTAAAGAAAAGGCGGCACAGGTTTACTATTCTCAGAACAGGATGATCACAGCGGAGGACTATCAAGTTGTACCTTTAAGTGCTTCTCAGGAAATAGTCAAAGTTAGGTCAGTGAACAGGTCAGCATCGGGCATATCTAGGGCAAAAGAAATATTAGATCCTACTGGAGCGTACTCTAATGTAAATGTATTCGCTGAAGATGGAATATTGTACAGGGAGGAATCCACGCAACAGTTCACATTTACGTTCAACAACAAGAGTGACATACAGTCAACCATAGACAGTTCCGTAGAATCAAAAATTAAAGAAGCATACGCTAGACAGTTTTACTATTTTAAATATGCCACGAAAGATGTAAGTACCCTTTCGGCAACGTGGAATTCCACAACAACATCTACAAACACCAACACCGGTTACTTCACATCAGGCGGTGCTTTGGTTACTGGTGACTTTGCCACTTCTAATTTGAAATTTGCTAAACCAGGTGCATTAGTAAAATTTACATCTCCAGACACTAGAGGATTTAAAAATGGCACACTTGTCACAGCAGGTACAGACGAAGCAGAAGATAGACTCTGGGCCAAGATAGGTGCAGTAGTTGGTGATGGTGCAAATGGTGGAGTAGGAAATCTTGAATCAGGTGTTGGTCCTGTGACATTATCAAGCATAGTGCCAAATGGTTCAGTAATTAATGCAATAATACCTGCCTTGACAACTTCATTCAGTGCAGACTTGGAAACTGATATGATCAACAGGATTGAAGCATACGAGGACTTTGGCTTAAGGTACGATTCAACTTCCGAGACGTGGAAGGTTATAACTTCATCTAACCTAAGCACAAGTACAGTGTTCAGCCTTGCAGATACAGGATCAACAGCAGGCACAAACGCGGATGCAAGTTGGTGGTTCAAATTCACAAATGACGGAAACACGTACACTGTTACGTACAGGAAACTGGATTACATATTTGAATCTGAGGCACAGAACAAGTTCCATTATGACGTAGAAGAGAAAATTTACGATTACACTACAGGAAAAAGTGTTAAGGACACAGTAAGCATACTTAAAACCAATAACATAGTATCATCAGGTAACAGTATAGGTTACCCATTGACTTGGCAGGTGGTTGATGTGGTCACAGAAACAGACGGTTTCAGAGACAACAGGAAAATAAAAGTTGGATTCTTTGATGATGATGACGACGGTGTCGTTGACAATCCTGAACTGTTTGATATCTACGTCGAACCTACACTATCTGAATCAACAAAATTCGTGTTCTTCGAGAAGTACACGTCCTATGACAACATTGAGAGATTCAGGCCATACGCATCAACAAATTTCGTTGTCGCACAGAATGAAGCAGACATCAATCTAAACACTACAACGTACACAGATAATCAACTATTTTATTTTTATGACAGTGCGGAGGACGTTGTCAAGAAATACAGTGCAACGACAAACACTCTGACAACAACCACAGATTACTACGCAAGGAAAGGAAGAAGTTCAATAAATTTCCAGTACAAGCACAACGCAGGACAGGAGACAAGGATAGATCCAAGTGTTTCAAACATAGTTGATGTGTATCTATTAGAGAGAACATATGACAATCTGTTCAGAATATGGTTACAGGACGGTGGAACAAAACCTTCAGTGGCAACACCGGATCAATTGAGAATTAGTTATTCAGGAACACTTAACCCATTGAAATCACTGTCAGACCAGATCATATACCATCCTGTGAAATACAAGATACTTTTTGGTTCAAACGCAGAAGAACAATTACAGGCAACATTCAAAGTTGTCAAGAATCCAAAGACCAATGTTTCAGATGCAGTGATCAAAACAAGAGTCATTGCCGCGATTAATGAATTCTTTGCTTTGGATAATTGGGATTTTGGAGATAGTTTTTATTTCACAGAATTAGCCGCATACATACACAATGAACTAGCACCAGATCTATTGACTGCTGTGATAGTTCCAAATCAATCAGGACAGAGTTTTGGGTCTCTGTTCCAGGTAGATTCCGCGGCAGACGAGATTTTCATCAGTGGGGCCACCGTTGATGATGTGTCAATTATTACAGCACTAGGTGCCAATCAATTGGTTGCGTCCGGTACTGTAGTCACATCAACATCAACTGCCACGTCTAACACCACAACAGGATCAGCAGTGTCAGGCTCTACTACATCAGGTTCGGGATCAAGTTCCGGCAGTAGTGGGTCAGGATACTAATGGCAGACAATCCCACTAACGCACTAACCAACAACGAAGTTGTAAGACAGGGCACTAACGAGTACAGACGTACTGTACAACACCTCCCGGCTTTCTACAGGACTGACGCCAACCAGAGATTCCTGGCCAGCACGATGGATCCATTAATTCAGAAAGGGTCATTGGAGAGACTAGACGGTTACATCGGAAGACAGGATGCATACACCAGGAGCGTGACTGACAGATATATCACAGCGACCAGCAGAGATAGATTCGCTTATCAGTTGGAGCCTGCTGTTACATACACAGACAGAGACACCACATCAGTAAATCCAGAAGATCAGGTAAAATTTACAGGCACATATGACGACTACATAAACCAGATCAAATACTTTGGCGGAAAAGTTAACAACCATGACAGGCTCAACAAGGAGACAGTGTACAGTTGGAATCCTGCTATAGACTATGACAAGTTGGTCAATTACAGAGAATACTACTGGATGCCGGGTGGCCCAGGATCTATCGAAATAGACTCTGTTGGACCAAGTGCAGTGGTTGAGTACACAGTTGAGAACAAGCAAAAAGGAGCATACAATTTCACGCACAGAGAGAATGAAGACAATCCGGTACTCAAACTTTATCGTGGAAACACCTACAAATTCAATGTGAACGCAAAAGGGCATCCGTTCTGGATTATGACTGAACCATACAAGGATGGCTCTACAAATTTATTTTACACATCAGGTGTGACCAACGCAGGTGCAGATAACGGAACGGTCACATTTGTTGTGCCATCAGACGCACCAGACACTTTATATTACCAGTGTGGCAATCACGATGCCATGTATGGAATGTTGCAGATTGAGACAGCAACCAGCACCACTGCAATAGATGTTGCGGACGACATAGTGGGAGTTAAGAACTACAGTCTGCGGACACTGGATCTATCTAACGGTATGAAGATCAAATTCACTAATAGCCTCGTGACGTCAGACTACAAAGACAAAGAGTACTACGTAGAAGGAGTTGGAGAAGCAATAACACTTACCGATGTGGACGAACTGATCACACCAGGCAGTTACGCCACAGAGACCACAATACAGTATGACCAGGTGGCGTTTGACACACGACCATATGCCAAGGCTTTCTACACACCTGATAACAAAGACTACATCACAATAAAGAGAGACTCGATTGACAGGAATGCGTGGTCCAGATACAACAGATGGTTCCATAGATCAGTCATAGAAGCCACAGCAGAAGTCAGTGGATTCACACCTGAGTTGAATGAGGATGACAGGGCCAAAAGACCTATCATTGAATTTGATTCTGGCCTTGCTTTATTCAACCATGGCACAGTTGCGAAAAAATCAGTAACACTTTATGACACAGTCACAACAGACGCTTTCAGCGAAGTGGTTAGTCAGACAGGTTATATCGTTGACGGTCTTCCACTGGAAAACGGTATGCGAGTCGTGTTCGCCGCAGACACTGATCCATTAGTAAAGAACAAGATATACGACGTGAACTTTGTCACCGCGGGAGATTCAACACAAGTAATCAATTTGACCGAGGCCACAGATGCTGAGCCATCAGCAAATGAATCCATATTCATAGAGTTTGGAACAACCAACCAAGCGAAGACGTTCTACTATGATGCAACTACCGAGACATTTGTAGAGGCACAAGAAAAAACAGAAGTAAACCAGCAACCGTTGTTTGCGATGTTCGACGAGGATCACGTAAGTTTTGCTGATACCACAACGTATCCAAACTCAACGTTCACAGGTGCAAAGGTTTTTGCATTTGCCACTTCTGACTCTGCGACCACAGACACAGAGTTAGGCATCAAAGTAAAATACAACACAATCAATAATGTTGGTGATATAGTATTTGAATCCGATCACACGTCTGGTACATTCACTTTCAAGAGTGGTACAAACACTGTCACCAAGAATCTAGCAGAAGGTCATTTGCACTACACCACTAGCAGGGAAACACACAATTCGAGAAGTGCTTGGATAAAGAGAACGACCGACAGCAAACAAAGGGTGTTAAGAACATTCATCGTGGACGAATCAGAGAAACAGTTGTTCCCGATAGACTTCTATAAGGATTCAGCAGATTTGACCGATATCGAAGTTTCAGTATCTGTCAATGGAACAAGAAAGACTTTGACCACAGACTACACTCTCGTAAACGGAACAAAAAACAAATATGTAAAATTCAACAAGGCCCTGGAGGTAAACGACCAGGTGCGGCTAGCAGGTTACAGCAGTGCTGAAAAAATTGATGGCAAAGGCATATATGAGATGCCAGAGAACTTGTCAACTAATGCGTTAAACGAAGCGTTGGGTACATTCACGTATGGACAGGTCCTTAATCACGTCAGGGATATACTTGATAAGAATCAAGAAGTCACAGGTGCTGTACCAGGCGTATCAAACTTGCGAGACAAACCAGACGCAAGATTGAAGGGCGGAAGCATACACCAACACGAAGGTCCTTTGTTACCAGCAATATTCAATTTGATAGATCAAGAAACTAATTTTGTTACAGCGTTAGACTATGTAAATCAAGAGTATGAAAAATGGTACAACGCCTTCTTAACAAAAGCCACCGGAACTGCATATGAAGGTGTGGCGGCAGACAGGGTCGACGAGATTATCACAACTATAACTCCAGGAAGGAACAGTACTTTCCCGTTCTACCACGAGGATATGTTAGGCTGGGGAGAAAATGTTTCAACCAGGACGTACACAGTGCAAGGTGCATCACAGACAGAATATGCACTAGACTCACAGCACGACATCACGACTCTTAGTAACAGGGCAGTGTACGTGTACCTAAACTCGGTACAGTTGTTGTTAGGTACAGATTACACATTCAGCACAATCGACGATAGTATCAATATTTCAAAAGCACTTGTAGAGGGTGATAAGATAGTGATCAAGGATTACCCAGACACAACTGGAAGTTTTATGCCACCGTCGCCCACCAAGTTGGGAATGTATCCTAAATTCACACCAGAGAAATTCACAGACACAACATACATCACAGACACTGAGGTCATCAGGAAGCACGATGGATCGATTATAAAAGCATATGGTGACGAGCGTGATGATCTAATTCTAGAACTTGAGAAAAGAATCTACAACAATTTGAAAACGTCATATGATGCAACGCTTGTTGACATAGGCGATGTAATGCCTAGTGCTTTCTACTCTACAGAATACACTTTGACTGATATCAATGACGTAATGGGTGCAGACTTCTACAGTTGGGCAGGAAGGAACAATGTGCAGTACATAAACAACACAGCGTTCACCGAAGGATCACCATTCACCTACAACTATGCGAGGTCAACGGACAGGCTCAACAATGCCAAATTGCCAGGTCACTGGAGAGGTATCTACAAGTATTTTTATGACACAGATGCACCTCACATCAGGCCTTGGGAGATGTTCGGACATTCTGAGAAGCCAAGCGACTGGGAAGACACATACGGTGCGGCACCATACACATCAGGAAACAGTGTGTTATGGGACGCTATAAGGAAAGAAACCGGCAGATACGGCAAGCCTGAGATCAATTCATATATTCCTGTTGACGCATCAGGTAACTTGTTGGATCCTTTGGCGGCCGGTGTAGTGGCAAACTATGACATACCAGGCAGAATAAACAGTTGGAAGTTCGGTGACCAAGCACCTGCTGAAACTTCTTGGAGAAGATCTAGTTCTTATCCGTTCACAGTGTTGAAGACACTGGCACTTACAAAGCCTGCAAAGTTTTTCTCAAACTTTTTTGATCCTTCTAGGTTAACAACCAACGTATCTGGAAACCAAATCGACAGTGACACAGGTGTAAGAAGAACGTTAGCAACCGCAAAGTATCATCTTGAGACAGAAACAAACACGGACACTGGCGTAACAACAAAATATCTCACAGCAGGTTATCAACCGATCATAGTAAACTACTTGATTAATAGGAACCTAAATCCAAAAACTTTCTACTATGACAAGATGAAAGATCTCACAGTGCAGTTGGCTTACAAATTGGGCGGTTTTACTGACAAAGAAAATTTAAAAGTTTTGACTGATAGCGTGTCTCCTGGTTCAACCTCAGGATCTAAATTCATACCTGATGAAAACTACAAGATACTCTTCAGGACTTCAAATCCTGTGAATAGTTTCTATTACAGTGGTGTTTTGATAGAAAAGAACACAGACACGACCACCAAGACAGATGGATCATCAGTGACGAATGTTGGAGGATACAAGATATTGGGGTACAGTACGGTCAAACCGTTTTTTGATTTCAACTACCCTGTTAAAACTACAACGCACACAGCAGTTTCCGTTACTGGTGCAGATGCCGTTAAAAAATATAACGCATATCAGGAAATTACACAAACTATTCCTTATGGTTACGTGTTTGACACAATACAGGATGTAGCAGATTTCTTGTTTGGATACGGACACTGGCTAGAGTCACAAGGATTTAAATTCAACAAGTTTTCCAATGAATTGAAAGAAACGCTAAACTGGGATAACGCAGTAAGGGAGTTTCTGTTCTGGACGACACAGGAGTGGGCACCAGGCGCCGCGATCACAGTTTCACCTGCGGCAGACGGATTCGAACTTGATACTGACAACAGCATAGTTGGCCAGTTAAGGAACCTAGCAGGAGATTACTCATTGGTAGATGCAAGTGGAAGGAAAATTGATATTAGTGAACTGTCTACGAAGCGTATAGGAAAAACTTTTGAACTGGGAATTAAGTCAGACACCATAGGACTTTATAATGTTGCGTTGAACACCGTGCAGAAGGAACACCTACTACTTTTTGATAATAAGACAGTGTTCTCCGACATAATATATGAACCGTTCACAGGTTTCAGGCAACAGAGATTGAAATTAGTCGGATGGAAGACGGGCGGTTGGAACGGCGATTACTACGCACCTGGTTTTGTATTTGATTCAGCACAGGTAACTTATTGGTTAGCAAACACTGACTATAGGATTGGCGACAGCGTTGAGTACCAAGGCAAGTTTTACGTGGCAAAAATAAATCACAATTCAGGCGATGAGTTTGTCACTTCTTACTGGACACTGAAAGATAAAAAACCAGCACCACAGTTGATTCCAAATTTCGACTACAAGATTGCACAATTCAATGATTTCTATAACCTAGAAACCAACAACTTTGATGAATCGCAACAGCAGTTGGCACAAAGATTGACAGGATATCAAAGCAGAGATTATTTAGAAAACCTTTTTGTAAATGATGTGTCACAATACAAATTCTATCAAGGTTATATCAGAGAAAAAGGTACTAAGAATGCAATAGACAAAATACTTAAAGCCAAATACGAGGGCGAAGACATCACACTCGACCTGTATCCTGAATGGATGATTAGGACAGGTAATTTTGGTAATACAGATTCTATAGAAAACATACAGTTGACATTGAAAGACAACGAGATAAGAGGCAACCCACAGACAATAGAACTTTTGGACAACAGCAACGAATCAGTGGAGTACTCTCGAGCACTAGGTGTAGTCAAAGATGATTTCTACTACAAACCTGTTGAATACACGGCGTCTACAACTTTCAAAAGACTAGATTATTCAAAAGAGGGCGTTAGCAGAGACACTGCACAGGTGTTCAAGACTGCAGGTTATGTTCAGCCAAGACAGGTACAACATACCCTCTTTAATATCGCTGATCTTTTAACACTAGATGTGAACGCAGTGCAAACTAATGATTTGATTTGGATAGCGAACAAGAGCAACAATGATTGGGACGTGTTTAGGTTAACCAACGCACAAGTTACAATATCAGACCTTAGCCTCATAAATGACTCAACGCAATTAGAGATTGCTTTCTCTGGTAGCCACGGATTGACGGCCGGCTCTACGTCAACAGAAGCAGATTACTTTGCCATATCAAACAGTGAGGAAAGTACATTGAATGGAGTGTACCAAGTTAAAGCCACTCCTGACCATAAAACAGTGATAATTGATTACGACGGCAATGTAGGTTTTATACCTGCACTTGAGGACGGATCTACAGCAGACAGTTTTGGAAACGTCTACAAATTTATTTCAGTAAGATTAAATTCTATGGACAATGTCAATGATCTTATACAACATGATCAATACGTAGACAAGAACACTGCAATAGAACAAGAAGGTGACAAAGTGTTCGCAGACACAGACACTTCAGGACTATGGAGAGTGTACGAAAAACACGATCCTTACACCACAGCACTTGTGCTTTCTCCTGATGCCAGTACTGCTGAACAAGAGTTCGGTCACAGGATAGTGGCAAGAAATGACGGAAGGACCATTATAGCGTCTGCACCCGGCAAAGGTCAAGGTGAGGTGCATTTCTTGTTTAGATCATCTGCTATAGCAGGCACAACTTTACAGACGCAGTCGACTGCGACAATGACAGACAACGACGATAACACCAGTAGGTTAGGTGAATCATTGTCAATGAGCACAGACGAAAACTTCGTGGTTGCGGGGGCACCATACACAAACGCATTTGGCTCTGACGGTAGCACGAGATTTGCAGATTCTGGATTGGTTAAACTTTACATATGGGATCCAAACACTTTCAGATATGGAATATTGGACACAATTACATCACCAGTAGATGCCGCATCACAGAATTTTGGTTGGGCACATAAAGTTTGCGAACCAGGTGCATCATCAGTGAGAACAACACCAGACAAATATCTTTTTGTTTCTGCACCAGGACACAGCAGTGACAAAGGACGTGTTTATATGTACACTTGGGGCATAGGTGCTGACGGTTCTACGTACGACACTTGGACACAGGATTACACAATAGAAGCACCTGATGGTGGTTCAGGACAGAGATTCGGCCACAGGATAGCGGCCAACGACAACGGTGATATACTTGCTGTCAGTTCGGTTGCACCGGGCAACGCAGGCAAGGTGGAGATATTCATAAAAACATCACAGAGCAGTGACGGAAGCACACAGAACAGTTTCACACTGGCACAGACCATTACAGGTGTTACCAGCGATGGTTCATCTATCAACACTGCTTTTGGTGATGCCATCGCTATGAGCAAAGATGGTACGACACTAATTATTGGTGCACCTGGGATCGACGGAACAGAACAACCCGATGCCGGTGCAGTTTACTACTACAAATGGAATGCTGACGGTTCCACAAACACATTCACGCTACAGCAAACAATAAGTGCACCGAGTTCACAAACAAACATGAAATTTGGAACGCAGATTGCGTGTAACGAATCTGCAAGTAGGTTAGTCATTGGAGCAGAAAATTTTGCTAGTTCGAGAGAGATGAAGTTCGACTCAGGCGAGACAACGTTTGACTTACAAGACACAACGGTGATAGATTCAAACACTGGTTCAGGTGGTGCGTTCACAGCCACTATGTACAACACGAAATATGTGATAGATGACAGGTTGATGGGCAACAATGTAAGTGAAAATGATGATTTTGGAAAAGGCGTGTGTGTAATAGACAACACAGTCGTTGTTGGAGCACCCCAAGATGACGGAAACACAGGGTCAGATGGTAGCACTAAAGTTGTCAACGATGGTACTGTCTTGTGTTTTGACTTGACCAATATTGGCGAATACGCTTGGAAGAACATTACTTCAGAGACTGCTTTGATAGACACAGACAAACTGGGCAAGGTTTTTGAATTTGACAATGCAACAAAACAACTGCGTGATTACTATGACCTCTACGATCCTGTCAAAGGAAGGATACTTGGTGTGGCGGACAGAGAAATCAATATCAAGACCTCTTGGGATCCAGCAATTTATAACAACGTATCAAATCCTACTGGCACAACAAGTGCATCAGAATGGGCAGAAGATCATCTAGGAGAAGTGTGGTGGGATCTGTCCAAAGTGAAGTGGTTATGGTATGAACAAGACACACAGGAATACAAACACAACCACTGGGGACAGACATTCCCTGGTTCAAGCATTGATGTGTATGAATGGGTAGAGTCTCGGGTGTTGCCAAGCGAGTACACTGATGGCACTCCATTGTACGCAGATAACAGTCTCTATACTGTGGTGCAAAGATATGATTCAAGATTACAGGCTAATGTGCCTGTATATTATTATTGGGTAAAAGGCAAATCAAGCATACCTGCAAACAGTGTGGTGTCTAGGAAAAACTCGGTGGCATTCATTGCTAATCTGATTTCAAATCCTAGATTATACGGTGGCAAATATTACTCAGTCAGTGACACGAACAAAATTATTATAAACAACGTGAGTAATTTGAAAAATTCAAACATCGTACTTAACATAGACATACGGTCAAACACTTTCGATGGTGATTCACACAGCGTCTGGAAATTGGCACGTGAAGGTGATAAAGAATACAGACCAGGCACTTACATTGAAACAAGATGGTGGGATTCGTTGATTGGAAAAAATAGTAACGGAGACCTAGTTCCAGATTTTAACTTACCTTTGAATGAAAAATACGGAAACAATATTAGACCAAGGCAGAGTTGGTACGTAGATAGATATTCTGCACTCAAGGAGATTATTGATTATTCCAATAGTGTGCTGAAAAAATATCAACTTGTAGGGCAGATAAATTTAGACAATTTGGATTCGAAAGATCCAGAACCAACTGCACAAAGTGGAGAATGGGACGCTTCAGTAGACACATACGCTGAACTTACGTACATTAATACAGCAGACATTTCAGGCACTGTAAACTATCTGGTCAAGGCAGATGAGACTGCCAACAACTATTGGGCAATATATCAATGGACAGGCACAGAGTGGTCTAGGACAAAACTGCAAACTTACAACACTTCGGCATACTGGAGTTACGTAGATTGGTATGGCACTGATCCTGAAGTACACGAAATGATCCATAGCGAAAACACACCTATCGACAAACAGGTCAAGTTCCAATACGAACTTGATACTTTAGACCTTGCAATAGGAAAACACGTCAAAGTCACAAGTGCCGACACAGGTGGTTGGAAACTGTTCATGAAGACTGCGGACGGATGGACTAACGTCGGAACGGAGAATGGTACAATCAGATTATCCACAAAACTTTATGATTACACACAAGACGCGACAGGATTTGCTGGAGGTGACAATTTTGATGACAACTTCTTTGATCAGGAACCAAGCACCGAGACAAGGAAAGTACTGACTGCGTTGAGAGATGACTTATTCATAAATGACCTCGCACTAGAGTACAATACATTGTTCTTCACAGGACTAAGGAGCGTGTTGGCAGAGCAAACATATGTTGATTGGATGTTTAAGACATCATTTATAAATGTAAAAAACTCTGTAAGAAAACTTGACCAAAGGAAAACTTACACAAGCGGCACAGACAGTTGGATAGAAGATTACATTAACGAAGTTAAGCCTTTCCATACTAAACTGAGAGAATACAGACTAGGCTATTCAAACATAGAAACTCAGGATGGCATCTACACTGATTTTGATAATCCTCCGTTCTATGATGAGACATCTTCAAAAATCAGACCACTTAACGTCAACAGTGACACGGCAAAACTTACAGAATACCCTCACCAGATGTGGTATGATTACCACACGAAACACGTCAAATCGATCACAGTTACTTCGGGTGGTTCAGGATATGAGACACCACCTACAGTGACGATCAACGGTGGTACAACAACAGCCACGGCCACTGCCAAAGTTCGTAGTGGAGCGGTTACGTCTATCACGGTGACAGGCATTGGCGCAGGATTCACCGAGACCCCTACAATCACTTTGACGGGCGGTAAGACCGATGGCACAACACCAACAGATACAGCCAAAGCATATGCAAACCTTGACAATGACCTAGTCAGAGATTTTGACACAACAATCAAGTTTGACAGGGTGTCAAGCACTTCGAGAGTTGTCGACTGGGCGGCATCTACAAGTTACGCCTACAATGACTTACTGAGGTACAACAACGAATTGTACAAAGTAACAAACGCATTTACATCTTCAACGGATTTCGATGATAACATAGACAGCGTATACAAGGTGTATGGTGACGAGACAGGTTTGACTGCGGCAGACAGGACGAAGGGATTCTACACACCAGGTTCAGGAATGCCAGGTAACGAACTAGATCAAGTGATGACAGGTGTTGACTACGGTGGCACGATGGTGACAGGATTGTTATTCACTCAAGAAGCGGGTTGGGACAAAGCGGGTTGGTATGACTTCCCTTGGGACAACTACGGTGATTCAAGAGTCAAGGCGTTTAGGGCAGACGGGTCAACTGCGTCATACACTTTTGATTCAGCACCTGCATCTTCTGAAGTGTATCAAGTATACCTAACACAGGATGACAGCACAAGAAGAAAACTGTCAGATGTGATTAGAGGCGACGGATCAACTGTGACGTTCACTATCAGTGAAACACCTGAGGAGAACGCACTTGTTGAGTTTATACCTTTTGATGACGACGGTGTGCTTACTCCAACGGATGACAGAACATTAGATTCTATTGTTAAAGGTGGATTGTTCACATCAGCACTTGGACACGCTCCAAGTGACATCATACTAGAAGGAGATGCATTCGTGTCACCAGACACAAGTTACGCTCCTGAAGAGACAGTACCTGGACAACTTTTTGACACACTAGACATTAAGGTTTACACATCTCCGGAATCAGGTGTACCTTTTATTAGTGAGATGAATCACATAGGCGATGGCACCGAAACTACTTTTGCTATAGGGGACTATCCTGGATCACTTGCATCAGTGACGGTATCGATCAACGGCGTTGTGCAGAAATTGACTACAAATTATTCGATCAATGTTGCAAACAAAACAATTACGTTCACATCCGCTCCAGCAAACGGCAGGGTGATAGCAACTAGAGTGTTTGCTATATCAGGGGAGAATTACAGAGTGCTTGATTCATTCACAGGTGATGGAAGCACTACTACATACTTGACTTCAACTAGGGGCGAGTTCAATTTAGATTCAACGTCATCGGACATTTACGTAACTGTTGACGGCGTGCCTACAACTTCATACAGCACAAGCATTACAGCAAACACTATCACTGTTGTTTTCAGTAGTGCACCGGCGGCAGACTCCTACATACAAATAGCAGGTTTCAACAAATCCACGACATCAACGAGAAGTTTTGCAAGTATAAGGAATCAAGCGATCACTTATGATGGTTCAACAAATAGATACACATTGACTTATCCAGCAGGTGCCATTGGTCCTTTCTCAGGATTGACGACTGTTGAAGTAAATGGCAGAATTTTACGTGGACCAGATAACACTTACTACGTTGGAGATGGTAGCACATATACATATGGTGTTGTAGCAGGCCTAGACGATGATTCAACAGTAGATCCTGCAAAGACAATTACATTGGCAAGTCAAGTGCAAGTTTTTGTAAACGGTGTGGAGAAAAATTTAAGCACACACTACACAGTAGATATAGCAAATCAAAATATCGAGTTTGTTACATCGGCTGTGCCAACTGCTACTGATGTTATTTGTATATCCACACTAGTTGACCATCAATACTTCATTGAAGGCACAGACATAATTTTAATTCCTAGTGCTATCACATCACCTTATAGCCTTAGTGCCACTGACGTTTTATCAGTAACAACATTCAACAATGCACTGGGAATGAAACAGAGAAGGGAAGTTCTCGAGGGTAGACCTAGTGGTGTGTTTAAATTAAGATTTGACACGCTAAACGCAGGCTATACTTACGTGTGGCTAAACGGAGAGCAACTAACACAAGGAAACGACTACACTGTTAGTGGTAACACGGTTACAGTAATAGGCAAGACAATAGTTTCAAGTGATAGATTAGATGTTATGTATTTCGCGATTGATTCAGCGATAGGAGCCACAGGTTTTAGAATATTCAAAGATATGTTGAACAGAACGTTCTACAAACGTATCTCAAAAACTGCAACAACAAAATTAACATTGGATATGACGGAAGGCACACCGATCATCACAGTCGAGGACGCATCTGTACTGCCGACACCAGACCCTGCCAGCAACACGCCAGGAGTCATATTCATAGACAAAGAGAGAATAGAATACTTTACAAAATCAGGTAACACGTTGGGACAACTAAGACGTGGAACACTTGGAACAGGAATTAAGGAGCATGGATCAGGCACGGAAGTGGTAGATGCGTCTGGTACTCAAACCATCCCTTATGCGGACACTGTGTACACCAACACTTTCACAGGTGACGGTAGCACGGCGACGTTTGCACTATCACAAACACCATCATCCGCTAGTGAGTTAGACATATTCATTGGTGGCCAACGATTGTTGCTCACTAGCGAGGATGGATCAACTATAAACTACTCTGTGGACGGAAGCACAACTGCGGTGACTTTGAGCACTGTACCTGCTTCAGGAACACAGGTCAAAATATTACACAAGAAAGGACAGGTCTGGTACACAGCGGCAGATGGTAATCCGGCAGACGGTAAAGGATTACAGGCTTCAACGACTCAACAGGCTAAATTCATTGCTAATGAGCCTACAAACGCACCTGAATAAATACACTAGATGACACAGGACAACAAACCAACAGAATCAAAAGAAGAGAACAAGAAGCCTCAGGATAACACA
>Ga0163111_10000967_pt1 | contig 17373 bp, 18 predicted proteins | sample CRUFie1St18metaG_FD_109645 | JGI IMG/M metagenome (GOLD analysis project Ga0163111, IMG submission 109645) | Marine microbial communities from the Costa Rica Dome - CRUD Field 142mm St18 metaG | ecosystem: Environmental > Aquatic > Marine > Oceanic > Photic zone | place: Costa Rica: the Eastern...
TAATAGGTTCGTCATAGTCACCTATCTCATAGTCAACTTTATCTTGTTCTTTAAACATAGCCTTGACTATTTCTGCATTCTCGATTATGCCTTCGAGTTCTTGTTTCATTTCATCTGATATTGCCATTATGCCTCCTTATTAGGATTCCAAAGTGTTAAATTTTTCTTCTTTAATCTATTAGCAACAATAGTATATCTGTTTTGCTCTTCTTTCCATTCTTTTAACCATTTATGGCCATCTCTTTCTGCATCTATAAAGATTGCATTTGTAAATGCAAGTGGAATAAGTATAGCACAATGTATAACAATACTTGCTACTGTATTATAACCAAACCAACCTAAGTAGTTTGCCGCTAAAAATCCAAAAAACACACTCCATACTATAAACAATACTAGCATAAAATATGTCTGTAAACTTGGATCTGGTATATATTTCAATGGATTATACCTTACATCCATAACTCTTCTCCAACCATTTACAAGACCTAAAATAGATCTTCTAAATAAACTTGGCTTTTTCATCATAGGTTCCATATCATTCTCCGTCTCTTAACCTAACAATTACATATTCTTTAAGGACATGCATACCATATGATGCCCATGTAATTACGATTAAACTCCATATTAAGATTTCAATCATCACACAATTTATCTAATTCTGCTAAATCGTGTTCGCCTTTTATTACTATATCAAAATTACCGTCTTTTGTTCTATCTACGGTAAACGTCATATCGTAACCTTTACTTTCTAATATATCAACTTTTTTGCAAAAGTCGTTAAATTCTCCTGTAGTTAATGTTGCATTCATAGTGCTTTCCTTTACCATCTTACTCCTATTGTAACACTTAAAATATTATTGTCAATCGGGTCTTCAGTATAAGTATTAGATAAACTTAAAACAGTACCATTGTCAAAGTTATAATTTAAAGATGTTTCGTTTCTTACATAGTCTTCAGCATTATCTCCCCATTCTAACAGATACTTGTTAGTTGCATTAACTCTATCTGCTAACTTATAGAAAAACCATAAACTGTTTCTGTAGATTACTTCATCTAATAAATCGCTGTTTAAATAACCTATTGAAATTTCATTACTTGCTTTAAATTTTTCTGTTCTTAAAAGTTTATAACCGTAACCATATGCCATACTAAGTCTTTGCTCATCTACTCTAAACTTATCGTTATCAAAAATTAGTTGTGAGAAAACATAGTGTTTAGGTGCAAAAGTGTAATTTACTTTGTAACCGGTATAAATTTCGTCTAATGTTTTAATGTCTTGACTTTCTTTAAACACATAATCGAATTCAAATACCTGTTGCCATTTACCTGATTCTCTTTGATCATCTACACTAACTTTAAATGTACTTTCGTCGCTGTTTACAAACGTACCACCTATTTTTGCACTACCTGAAGCAAAAGATTCTGTGACAAAAAACAGCATTAAAAATGCTGTAAAAAATTTAAAATCTGCCTTCTTCATACTTCTATTTAATATTTCTCTAATTCGTCTGTTATTTCTTCAGGAATATTTGCACCTGTTTTTATCAAAAATCTTAAAACTAAAATTAAAAATTCTTGTATATCTTCTTCATATTCAAAATTTCCTGTATAAGAGGCATTTATTTGAATACCATCTTCATCTGTTGCTGTAAAATCTATTTTCATTCTACTGGCTTATCGCCTCCGTCTGAGTATTTAGACCAAGGAATAAAATGTTCCTTATCTAATACATCTTGTAATTGCATTGACCATGTACCTTCATTAGTTTTGTCAAACCCTTTATCAGCAATCTTAAATGCTGTATTGAAATTGTATTTAGACGAATTAGGCAAAACGGCAGTTATAACAGGTATAAAATTGCTATAATCATGTAAACCCATTTTAAATATATCTTCTGCATACTTTACTTCAAACTCTAATGTTACTTTAACACCGTTATCGCATAAATGTAAAAGTAGTTCTTCCCAAAGTTTCCATTGATCATATCTTTCTGGATCAAAATAACACAAATGTATATGAGTACATTTTTCATTTAATGCTCTACTTAAAATTTCTTCTACTGGTTGCCAGCCGGCTACAAACAAAGTTTCTTCTCCTTGTGCAACTGTATGCTCTACTTCTTTGCCTACAAAGAACTTTACGTCATTAAAATTAGGTTTATCTTTCACTTACTATACCTCAAAATCACCAGACATTATGTCATGTGTTTTTGCACTAACATCATCGTCTGCATCAAATTCTTCTTCCTCAAAAAATGCACCAAATCCTGCATTAGTTTTAGCACCAAAACTTAATTCATCTAACAGTTTAATATTATCTTCTATTAGTTGATAAGGATCTGGACAAGCAGGATCTAATACTTCCTGACAAAAACTATCAAAATATAATGCCTTTGCAGGAACATAAGGACTAAACTCATTGCTTTTGCCTGAGCTCTTGTCATTTATGTAATCAGTGTAGTGTACGTTTGTTCTGTATTTTTCTACGTCAGCAAGTCTGTTTGCTTCTTGTACCGCAGTTATGTGATTGTAAACACTATGCCCCATATAATATAAGTAACTCTGTGTGTCCCAACTTGTACTGTCTGGTCCTTTTGCTTTACCGTTTTTATCTAAATCTCCTTCTGCCATTGCACAAATATCTCCAACAGTAAGTCTGCTCATTATAGGAGAGTGTGCAAAAGGCATAGGCAAGTCAGAACCTTTAAGTGCCTGATTGTCTATTGCTCTATCCATTAAGTAACTAAACTTTTTAGGATGGAAACTGTTATGTGTATATGTACTACCATATGCACTATTAACAAATGGACTTGCGGCATCCATACTCAAACATATATTTGGACTATCATGTTTTCTTAGCATTCTTTGTATGCTAGTTAAGTAACATGCCCAATCAAGTTTACCTGTACCCAAGAAGTGTATCCAGCCTTTGCCTTCTAATAATCCATCTTCTCTTAGTTTAAGAATACGTCTTAGTGCCATTCTCATATTACGTTTTTGTAAATCAGCAAATGCATAACCTTCTAATGCAAGTTCACTATTGCCATATGCTTCTTGGCAAAATTTAGGATCACTAAAGTGTTTAACTTTTTCATACCATTCATCACATGTAGGCTGATCAACACCACTCATAACATTTAAGAACTTACACTTACCTGGTGTTCTGTTCTTCATGTAATAATCTAAATTATACAAACTAATTGTCATAGTTTGCTCAAATGTTTCTAATCCTGTTTTCTTATTAAAAGGAGGAAAGGCCGCAAAAGGAGGAACGTCAAGTGTCATTGCCCAGTCACATTGTTCTTCCTCCCATTTGAGAATCTTATCTACAAGTTTTTCCCTTTCAGGATCATTTGGATTAATTGCATTTGCCCAATCCATTTTTATAACACCTGTAGCAATCTGGAAACCACCTGAGTCTCCTAGTATCATTGTTTTGCTTCTATCTCTATCAGTTATCATGGGCTCACTATCTAATTTTTCTAAGTCTAGTTGAGCATGACCGGCAGAGTATAATCCCCAGGGATAATGATAATATGTGTCTTTGTCTTTTAGGAAATCCATACCTTCATGACCTAGTTCAAGGCCTTCAGGTATCCTTGGAGCACCTTCATTAATAAGTTTGTCTAGTTGCTTAACATAGAAACTACTAATAGCAGGTAAATAAAATGCATAATCTTTTTGTGTCTTTCCTAAATCGTCCACTTTTAACTCCTTGCTGGTAACAAGTATGTATATTTTGCCATGCCACTATCTACAACTATTTGCAATAGTCCTTGATCATTAATACTTAATACACAATTACCTGTATCACTTAATCTTAGTATTTTTAAAACAATATCAAGTGGCCATTTCCAGTCACCTGTAATGCTACCATCAATATTACCATTAATTAAAATTTTTGTTCTGTCACTTACGCCATCACCAATATGGAACCATAAACTAGTACCATCAGTTTTAGGACTAAAGTTTGCCTCAAAACCACCTAACACACTATTAAAGTAAGATAAGTCTTTTAAATTTTTATCACTAGGCACAATGTTTAGATCAAACTCTGCACCTTTAAACTTAATTGCTTTAAGTTGCTGATTAATTACATCTGCTAACATAAATCTGTAATGTGCGTCATTACCATCAGCACTAGTAAATTCTACTTCAACAGGAACAGTATCACCATTTCTGTCTTGAGTATTAACTTTTACATCAGAGCCATCTCCATCAAAGCCAGGATATTTTAAATATCCATCTAGCACTTGCATTCTGCTTAATCCAACAGTAGAGTCTACAAACTCAGGATATGGATTGTGTGTTTCGCCTTTAAAAATTACAGTTTTGTCTGCGTCAACTGTTTCAACAGTAGTCTTTTCAACGTCTCCTGTAACCTTTACCATTTCAAATATACCTAAACCATGTGTATGTTTAAGTACATCTTTTAATATGTCTTTAATTGCCATTCATTTCTCCAAAGATTAATAATTTATTATACATTACTATTTAGATTTGTCAAGGTAAATATCACCATTTTTTTAGATCAAATTTCAAAAAACTGGTTAAAAGTTTCACTTTGTTTTGTTTTACTAAGATCAAAACCCATAGGTCCTATTACGTTTTCAACTTTTTTATCTAATACTGTTTCTTCCATTGCTTCTTCATCAAAAGGCATCTCTTTAAACCATTGTGGTAAATTTAATTCATCAGTAGGATATGCAATACTTGTATAGCCCATAGGATTATTTTTAAGTTTACATACAATAACCTTCATACCATCTGTTACACTCAAACTATATGCATCACTATTTGCCTTTTTAAGATTATTCCAATTTATACTTGCCCTAACATGCCCAGGAATCATATTGCTTTGTCCTTCATTTTTTAAAGCATTTAATTTATGCAAAGTATTTGTTTGTGGTGCTCTTGCCTTTTCTAACATCTTTGCTGTGTACATTGTAACGTTGTTTGCACGTTTAGGCATACCTTTACCCCAAGGATCTAAATCCTTAAAGTAAGCCTTAAAGTCTTTAATCTTTTCTATAATATGATCTTCTCCTAGTCCATTTAAGCAATCAACTAAAAGTTCTTCTAAAAAGTCTTGGATAAACTCAGGAGTATCAGAACGTTTAATCTCTAAACCCATTGCTTTAAGTTTACCGCCTTCAGGCTGATAACCTTCAATGTCTAAACACAATATACCATATCGCTTTTTAGTTAAAAACAATCCTGCTCTGCCTACAACTTCTCTACCTGCTTTCATTACTTGTCCTGTTTCTAACGGAACATTAAAGGTATCCTTTAAAAATTGTGGGAATGTATCACTAACTGTATCTGATACATGATCATATAATTTAATTGCACTATCCATATCTAGTTCTTGATCTCCCATAACAGGTGCCGCACTAAAATACACAGAGTCTGTATCTCCATAGATAATGCATTCTCCTTCATAATCATACTTGCCTGTAAGCATACGATTTGTTTCTGCCGCCATATGTTTTGTAATTGCTCTACCTGTTAGTGTTGTGCTTTGTCCTATACGTTTATCATAAAATCTACAATGCGGATTAAGTATTGCACCATATAGACTGTTTAACTGAATCTTCTTAACTAACTGCCTTTTATCCCAATAAACTTGTTCTGCACCTTCAGATTCTTTTTTCTTTTTCTGCATACGTTGTCTATCAGCATACCAGTTCTCTAATAGTCCAGGCACAATACCCTGAAAGTCAGTTTTAAATATTGTACCATTTGCACTTATATTCCACGGTTGCCCACTATTATAAACTAAATTATAAACATCAGCACCTGTAACTTCATGTGTACCACCGTCGTCCATATCTAAATGCATAACATGATCTACATCTTTGCTTTTTACAAACTCGAACTCATTAGTCCCAAATTTACCATGCCAGGCATCAGCAAAACTTTTCTTTTCTAATCGCATAGCATTGTTAATTTCTTCTTCTGTGTAATCTAAACGTAACTGTCCTACAATAGTTTCAGGAGCCATGTTTAAGGCTCTAAACACACTAGGATACAGACTGTTTAAGTCCATACTACCTACCCATTCATGAAAACCTTTTTTAGGAGTTGCCACAAAGGCACCTGCGGCTGTATCACGTTCAGATGCTTTAGGCTTATCAGGCACAACCATATCACGTCTGTGTGCTTCATTTATAATTGCTTGTTCTGTTGTTGCAACAGCACCCATTGTAGTTGGAATCAATACAGTATTCTCATGTGCAATAATATTTGCAAGATCTATAAACTGTAATTTTTTATCCATTTTGTCCAGCAACATAACGTCTTGTATGTTGTATTCACAAAATTTTAGGAAGTCATGATTGTAAAGTCTGTCTAAACTACCTTCATAAGGAACTTTTTTCTCCCCAACTTCCATTTCTCCAATGTAGTCTAATCTATAACTATGTCTTTCTTCATAGTTGTATTTTCTATACAGTTCTAAATAGTCTAAATGAATTCTGCCAACTAAATCATAAGTGTTTACTTCATTACCAAACTTCTCATAACTTCTTGCTTTAGGCAGTTTTTTCATTAAACACATACGTCTAGTTTCTGCTTTACCCATTGTTTTAGTAATTCTGTTTACAATATAAGGAATATCATATCCTTCACTATTCCAACCTGTAAGTACATCTGCGTCATCTATCATTTCTAAAAATGTATCTAACATTTCTTTTTCTGTTCTAAATAGCATTACCTCAGGCAAAGGCTTTACAACTTCTTGTGCCTGTTCCCAGGTTAAAGTTTTAGGGGGTACTGCTAAACACACCATGGCGTCCATCCATTGCAGATAAACACCTATTGCTGTAATTGGAGTAAAAGGATCATCAGGGCTACTGTATCCACGTTGTGGATCAAAGTCTACCTCAATATCTAAAAAACAAACATTTAGTTTAGGAGGCTCTGCATTAACATACTCTTGTGCTAATACTTTGTTTAGAGGCCTTAAATCGCTTTCAAACAATTGGTTATTGTTGTTTATACCAATGTTCTTTTTAAAATCTTTTAAACTAGCACACCTGACTTCTGTTACAGGATCTCCATATATGCTTTTGTGTTTGCCATTAGGATCTGCATAATAAAAATTATGTACAGGTTTTACTTCTTTTAAAATACGTTTACCATCAACACGTTCTACAACAGTAACAATATCCTTGCCTTGATCATAAAATGCATCAACGTAACTCATAGATGTAGTGTCTCCATACTGTTATTATACAGTATATTTGTAAAATGTCAATAGATTATAATGTTTTGCCAATAGATTCCAGTATAGTTTCAAGTTCATCGAACTTGTCATATTCTTCTTGGAATTTGGCTTTATGAGCGATCTTAACTGCTTTCATTAAAACACCAGGCTTAAGGTCCATTTCTTCTGCTATTGCTTTAACAGTTTCTCTAAGGCCTGTGTTAAGAGCGTCAACTTCATGGAGAACTTGATCTCCTTCTTGGACTAATTTTTTTAGTCTTGCTATTTCTTCTTGATTAAAAACTTTATTAAATGCCATGTTATGTGTCCTGTATGCCTATATTTATTTGTAATGGTTCTATTATAGCAGAGTTTTCGGCTAAGTCAACTTCTATTTCAAATACTCCTTTAGCACCAGGAAATTGTGTAAAGGATAAGGATTCTAAAACACTTCTATCCGTGATTCGTTCGTTAGTTTTTTTATTGTATGCAATAAACTCTTTGCCATTAAAATGGACTTCTAATAGCATTATATTTCTACAGATGCTTCAAAAGTAAATTTTACGTCGCCAAACTCTTTAAATAATTGCTTGGATATTTTATCTCCTTCATCTGCATCGATTTCATCTTCTAGGATAACTTCATATATCCACATATCACCATCATCGTCTTCACTGGTGTATGCAATTACTTCAATACCTACTTTTGACTTTTCTTCGTCATAAGCAGTTAAAACTTTAGTTGGCACAACACTTTGTACAATGTCACAAAACACAATGACATCTTTGTCGCTGAGCTCTTCTCTACATAACATTCTTACAAAGTGTTTTATAAACATTTAAAATATCCAATACAAAATGACCATAGTAATTACTCCTTTGGTCCAACTAAGCCAAGCGACTTGATACGTTGACAGATCATATTTTTCTATAACGTCTAACGTATAATCTTTATGCCATTCGAAAAATTCTTTCATAATTATTGTTTACTAAAGGCCTTTCCTGCCTCACTAATACCAAATGAACCTAATGTTACAACTACAAATGATGTGTAAATTGTATCTGATATTTTAAGATCCATGTCCCAAAATGCAGTTACTAAATCACATATACCAAATGCAACCATTAGACCAAAACTACAGAATCCAATGATAGATTTTTCATTAATATCATTTTCATCTCTAAACAATGCTCCGAACGAAAACCTTTCAACTGGTTTTGCGGCCGCAGTTGCTATTTTGAGCTCTTTTCTAAGAGTCTCCATTTCATTGATCTTGTCTTGTGCCTCATCGACTTTTAAGACAAGTTCAGTATATTTTTCCAAGTCAACTGTTACGTTGCCTTTTCCTTCTACCTCTGCCATAGTTTACTCCTTTTCTATGTGTGTCTACCATATACTATTTATCAGGTATAGAAGGTAAACCCTGCTCGAAGCAGGGTTCATTCTAGTCTTCTCGTTTTAAAGTCGTCGAGAGCCGACTGGCAAGTTGTGGCTTTTAGTTTAAAGAGTCTCTAAACCTCCACGCAACGTGGGAAATCGCTCTATTTGTCTTCAACAAGTTTGATACGATTAATAACCGTTTCAAATCCAGGATGATATTTTCCTTTTGCTTGTGATTTGACAAATCCTTCAATAGTAATCTTGCTTTGTGTTTTAAGTTTTTTGTCTGTAAAAAACTTCAGTATGTGCTTGTCATCAATACTGCAAGTTACTATATAACTCATTGTTCTAGGAATGTATCTTGTAAATTCAACAATCCCCTCAAATCTTTCTCTTTGATGTAGTTTTCCAACTTTTTCACTAGTTCTAGAAAGTTCTAGTTCTCTAGAAGTCCACCCGTCCTGTTCTACTTTATTTAAGTAAACTTTTGGTAAACTTGCGGCTATGCCTAACTTATCTTTTGTAATTTCTGTAGAAGATACTAATTTTAAAACATTACTTTCAAATTCAGTAAGTTCTCTTTCAATTGCTTTAAAACTTAAACCTTTAAGATAATCAATAACTTCTGTAGCCTGCTCTTTATCACTATTATTTACATCAAACTTTTTATCAGTAAAAAAATAATTGTAAAGCATATCGCTATTGCAAGTGCTTTTTTCATATTTTTTATCGAATCTAATCTGATCTTTTTTAATAAATCCTTCATTAATTCTATGAGCCGCACAACTTACAGCAACTACATCTTGTATAGGGAATGTCTGCATATTAATATCCACTTGTATGACATGCGTACTCAGTAGTACAATTTACTGTACCACATACACATTCGTTACGTTCTGCACGTTTTTTTGCTTCTTGTTCTTGCTCAGCATTGTCATGAGCAAATGCCATTAAATCTTCTTTTGTAATATTCATATTTACTCCTTACCTAAATATATAACTATTATAACATATTATGATTGCTTGTCAACTACAATATTGTAAATTTCTTGCCAATTGACAACAACATTTGCATTACCTGTATAGTCCATATTGTGTCCGTGTTCAACTAAAATACCGTTTAGACCCGCATCTATACCCCAATTTAAGTTCTCAGGCTTATCTTCTATCCAGTAATTTCCAGGGTATTTAGGTCCATATTCAGCAAGTATCTTATCTTTATCTGCTCCTGTATCTAAACAAATAACTTCAATAAAGGCATCGCCAAATAATTTTTTAAGATTTCTTTCTCTTAAATATTTTGCATAAGGATCTAGACTTAAACTAGTAATTGCAATAAATTTAAACTGGTGTTGCTCGTGTAATTTTTTAACAAAGTATTGAGCGTCACGTAAAGGTGGTAAAAAGCCTATTGCGGCACTTTCATTAAATTGTTTTACCAGTTTACTGCCTTGCTCTTTTGTAATACCGTACCTGTCACCAATATTATACATATATTGATAGCCTTCAACTTTGCTATGACCATGGTGTTCCATCCATATTGAAAATCCTTCTTCCCAATCCAATACTACACCATCGCAGTCAGTTAAAATAATTTTACTTTTGTTCATAATTTTTCCTATGCTCAAGTATATTATACTGATAATTCAATATATGTCAAGTGTTTTTTGTTAAATAGTATTATGGCATTTAAAAAGACTTTAATTTTTCCAGACTACTTATTTGAGGGGCAATTAGAAATACCTAATGATTTAAATAAAGAAATTCAATCTAGTCTAGAAAAAAATAAAGAATCTGGCATTACTACTGAAACGGTATATGGCTGGTTCACAAATAAACAATTTCCTTTAGAGGGAGTATTACCTACAATAGCAAATTTAGTAGCATCTAATTTTGTAAGTAATGTGGTACAAAATTTTAATTTACAAGTAGCAAGAGATATAAATTTACTAAATCCTTATGTCATATCTACACTACCTAATCATTCATATCCAATAAATGTAGAACCACAAAGATGGTATCATGCTGGAGTATTTTTACAAACCACAAACAAAGGAAGTCATCTTGCTCTTAATAATTTTGATAGCAAACTATATGCAGGACAAAATACTCAGGAAAATTTAATGTATGTAAAGCCTAAGCAATTTAAAGTTGTATATTGGCCAAGTCACATACCTTGGGGACTCACTCCAAATATGAGTATGGTAGAAACATCCATGCTTATTTGTTCTTTCAGAGCTGACGCAAAAAGATAAAAAAAGGGCGGTAAAAACCGCCCTTAAATGTTACTCCCTACCTAGTAAGGATTAAACCCAATTATAATGAACTGAGGCCACAGCCGCACCTGCTGAAGGTGAAACTGAGTTATCACTTGCATCAAAGAATGCTAACGTTACCGCCGCATTTTTTGTAAGTGTTTGATCTCCGTCTAATTCTATAATGTAGTTTCCAACTGTTGTAATATCTGCATCTGCTTTAGCAACAATAGTATCACCTGAACCACCATTTTCTTTGATAGTTATGTAATTTACACTATTTCCACTAAATGCTGTACTGACTTTTAATACTACTTTTTCTGCGTAGTAAGTTCTACTAGAAACATTTGGTACTGTACCAACTGAAGCAGTTGCACTACCATTTCCTATAGCACTTCTAAGTAGTAGCCCGTCACCACCATTATTAGCAACATAATCAACAACTGCCGCTGAAGTTGGAAGTGTGGTATCATTATCATTGTTACCAATTCCATCTGCTTCATCAACAAATTTTGTTACAGTAATGCTTTCGCCACTGTCTGTTAATGAACCAAAACTTACAGCACCACTAATTGTAGCACTTGTACCTAAGAACTGAGCCGCTTCTAAATCAGCCGCCGCTAGTGTAAGGTCACCTGCTGAACTACCATCTGCTGTGGTAGTACCTGCTACAAATCTATCAACTGATTGGTCCCAACCAAAGAATCCATTGTTTCCGTCTGAACCTCTTTCGTAAATATGACCAATGTCATTAGGGTTAGCACCAGTTAAACCTGATTGTAAAACAACCAATGTATCTGTGATAGTTGTGTTAGTTGAGTTTACACTAGTAGTTGTACCACTTACTGTAAGGTTACCACCAACTGTAACATCGCCTGATGTAGCAATAGTTGTAACACCACTTAGAGCACCACCTGTAAGTGTTGCTGTTCCGTCTGTTAAACTACCACCTTGGATTGCTCCACTGGCTGTTGCGGCTGTTAGTCCTGACAATGTTGTGTCAAGATTTACAGTTAAAGTATTTCCACTACCTGCAGTATTAATGTTAGTACCACCTGCGATGTCTAAAGTTTCGCTGTCTAAGTCAATACTTAGTGCTCCACCTGAGTCACCTTGGAAGTCTAAATCACTTGCAGTAAGTTGTGCATCAACGTATGCTTTAACAGATTGTTGTGTAGGTACTAATGTAGCACTATCACTAGCCATGTTGTCTTCGTCAACAAAACCTGCAATAGTAATTGAACCATCACTTAATGATCCATATTGTACTGTACCACTAAATGTACCGTTTACTGCACTAGAAATATTTCCAGCACTTAAACTTGCAGTACCATCTGTTAATGTTGTTGCACTAACACTAGTTAAACCACTAACTGAACTTGCTAGTCCAACTGTGATTGTGTTGTTGCTAACTGTTGTTGTTACTTCATTTGAAGTTCCAGCAAAGTTAAGTGTGTCAGTTCCTAATCTAACAATATCATCTGAACCACTATCAGCACCAACTGTTAAAGATGTGCTAATTGAAGCAGTACCGGCCGCTGTTAAACGTCCTTGAGCGTCAACTGTAAATGTTGGAATAGCAGTTGCACTACCATATGATCCAGCAGTTACGGCTGTGTTGTCTAGATTAATTGTTACAGTATCAGTAGCCGAAACTGCTGATGTAAGTCCTGTACCACCTGCAACTGTCAGGGTATCACCACCATTAACAGTTTCAGAACCTGAGTCACCTGCTAATGTAAATGATGTAGAAATAGCGGCTGTTGAAGCCGATGTAATTCTACCTTGTGCGTCTACAGTAATAACTGGAATTGCTGTTGTACTACCAAATGATCCTGCACTTACGGCTGTATCATCTAGGTTTATAGTTAAACTGTTTCCACTTCCTACTGTTGTTAAACCTGTTCCACCTGCAATAGTAAGTTTCTCACTATCTAAATCAATAGCAAGGTCGCCACCACTGTCACCAGCAAAGTCTAAGTCTTGTGCTGTGATTTGGGCATCAACGTATGCTTTTACTGATTGCTGTGTAGGAACTCTGGTTGCACTATTAGATGCCATGTTATCTTCATCTACAAAAGTAACACCTGAGATTGTACCATCACTAAATGATGTACCTTCTATTGCACCAAATTTAACTGCACCTGCAGAACCTGACATAACTGAACTTGTATCAGTTGCATCTGGGATAAATGTAAATACGCCTGTTGAGTCGTCAAAACCAAAGAAACCGGCTTTAGCACCACTACTGTTGTATTTAAATTTAATACCTCTATCTAAGTTGTCGTCTGAACTGTCATCACCAATTGTAAAAATTGGATCTGCAACTTCAACTGTAGTAGAGTTTGTTATTGTTTGTGTACCAGTAACAGTTAAATTACCGTTAATAGTAACTGTATCTGCTGTAACATCATCAGATAAGAAACTACCTGTTACTGTTAAATTATTTCCGACTGTAACATCATTAGGTAAACCAATTTGGATTTGGTTATTGCTAACTGTTGTTTCAATCTCATTACTTGTACCAACAAAGTTAAGGGTATCTGTACCAACCGTTACAGTATCATCAGAACCTGAATCGGCTCCAATTGTTAATACACTAGAGGTAGCCGCTGTACTAACGTTTGTTACTCTACCTTTAGCATCTACTGTAATAACAGGAATTGCAGAACTTGAACCATAACTACCTGCACTTACACCTGAGTTATCAAGTGTAGTTGTAAGTGTGATATTTTGACTACCGTCAAATGATACCGCACTTGCGTCGACGTCACCGTCTATAGTTATTGTTCTTGCGTTAGCAAGTACTGTGGCATTCGAAGCCGTACCTGTTAAGTCTCCAACAAATGCCGAGCTGGCTGTAATTGTTGTACCTGTAATAGCCGCCGCTGAGTTGGCTCCTATTACTGCACCATCAATTGCACCACCGTCAATATTTACTGAATCTGCCGCCTGTGTGGCGATTGTACCTAATCCCAAGTTAGTTCTTGCATCTCCGGCACCTGTTGCACCTGTACCACCATTTGCAACTGGTAATGTACCACTTACATCTGATCCTAAAGCAACTGCACCTGCAGACATTGTTCCACTTGAGACTTTAATAACACCTGAACTGCTGGAAAAATTCTGTCCAGTACCACCGTATTGCGTGCCTATTACTGTGCCATTCCATGCACCCGCCGTAATTGTTCCTAGTCTTAAATCTTCAAGAGTAGATCCATCACTTTGAGTTAGGTCAAATCTTCCATTACCGGAATCGTAGACTAAACGTCCACCTGATTTACCCATTTGCACATCAGCCGCTATACCTTTGATACCAAAGTTTTTAATATCAGCCATTTGTATCTCCTAATACTTATGTGTTCTAATTCGTTATCGATAACGTAATGCGATTAGGCTTACGTTACTAGTATTTATCTTATTTTGGGATTTTTATTATACGTAGGTAAGTTTGATAATAACGTTTCCAGCAGAGGCATTGTAGTGATTACAACGTGCTCGGATAGTTTGATCTTGTGTTTCAGATGATGGATATACAAACTCTGGATTACAAATATATGATCCTGCTTCAGTAAGATCGTTACTTGGACTATCACAATATACATCAGGATCAGCAATAGTTCCTATCTCAATGTTTGGAGAACCTCCTGAGTGTCCTGTAAATACTGTATCAACATCAACACTGATGCTTTGTATTTTTCTACCAGGAGATATGTTTCCTAAGTTTTGTGTAGTGCTTGTACCAAAGCCACTTACAGGCATTGTGAATGTTGTTGTAAGTGTTTTAGCATCAACTGTTGCACTATCCTGGTTGCTTACTTCTACCCAGGCACTACCTGTATAAAGATACAGTCCCCACTCACCGTCACCTTTGTTAGTAACGTATGCTTGGTCACCTGCTTGTGAAGTTAAACTATCTCTTGCACTTATATCTGCTACTAGTGTTGTACCACCTGTTCTAATACCTTGCTCAATGTTCATTGCTAGTGGGAACATGCCTGTATGTCCACTTGCTATACCTGTGCCTACACGGAAGTTTTCAGTACCTTCGTATATGTCTATAGGGCCACCGTCTGTTCTAGTAAGTTTTAATTTATTAGTACCTGGACTTGCGTTTGTACCAGAAAAACCAGTTAAACTACTACCACCTGAAAAATGATTACCATTAGTATCAGCATTTGCATTTGTAAAGTTTATTGCATTACCGTTTTCTTCTGTTAATGTTAAAACTGTTGCTGTTGCTGTTACAGTAAGATTTGTAATGCCTGCCGCAGTTATATCTGTAGCCATGTCTTCTGGTGTAGATACATTTGTATATTGGGAGCCATTAGTTGTAAAGTTTACCAAAGTATTACCACTACCACTATCAATGTATGCACTAAATGGGGTATAGCCGCCTACAAGACCGTAAATAGAGTTACTAGGATCACTATTAATTGCGTTAGGAGTTGGAACAGAACTTGCTACAACATTATGTCCTGATACTCCATTTATTGTTGATACCATTTGAGATAGTGTTGCGTTTGCACCACCTGTACCTGCAAAGGTAACAGTTTTTGTATTTAAACTAATAGCATGAGTATCTGGTATTGTAGGATCGTTTACAGTTCCTGTAAGTACTGTGGGTATAGCATCTTGTATTTTTAAAAATGCAATTTTACCTGTATCACTTGTTGTATATTCACCACTAGTGCTGACATAAATATAATCTCCCTGATTACCGGGTATAGCAGGTTCAAAGTCTACAATTTTATTATTTGGTAATATCATAAACTGATTTGGCCCAGGGCCTGCTTCAGTTACCACACCAATCATTTTTGCCATTGTGGATGTATTTGCCTTTGAAAATCCTGTACTACTTACAGCAACTATGTCTCCTTTTGAAAGACCATGTGCTGTTTGCTCTAGTACATAGTTAGTTTGTGGATTTAAATATTCAAATCTACTTGCTACAGTTGGATAGAAAGATGCCGCTACTGTTCCTGGTAGTGGATCTAACATTGGAATACCTTTTTCGTTTAAGGAAAATATAACTGCTGAACCTGAACTAGGAGCACCATTACCGTTACTTGCTCTAAATGTATTGTAACGTAACCAATCTTCTACAACACATGTTACTGATGTTGTAGTTTTAGATGTAACAGAAATAACTTTCCAGCAATCACCACTAGTTGCTTGTCCTAGCCAATCGCCAACTACTATATCTAAACCGTTATATTTGAAATCGTCTCTGGTTAAATGAGACCCGTGTAATTGTTCTGTAACTGTAAACGTTACTGTCCATTGATAATATTTTTTAGTGCCGGCACCTTCATACCATAAGTCGCCACTTCCGTTCTGGTGTGGCCAGTATGCAAATCCACTAACAGATGATATACTAGTTGCTAATACTTTATTAGGGACATTTAATTCTATCTGTGTGGATTTATAGTTACTTAGTGCCATAACTTATCCTTAATCGTACACAACAAATTCTATCCAGGCATGTGTTGTTGTTCCAAAACTTCTACTAGCACCTGTTTCGGCTTCTCTTAATCTTAAATCTACTGCCACTGTTGCACTACCACCAAATAGTGTGGGGGAACCACTTGAACCGCCACCTGCAATTTCTCTTGTGGACATTGTTGTTTCCATTGGTACTATAAGATATTTGTTATTTGTATAGTCATAACCGTAAATCATAATACTTGCTGGTGGATAATTTATAGAACTATCAAATGTTACGGTTACAATATCACTACTAATGGTTGCACTAGTAATTAAACTTGTTAAGTCAGATGTAGAATCTAACCCACCACTGCTATCATAATTTAATTTAAATCTTTGTACAACTGCTACACCACTTCCGCCTGGGATACTGATTGTTTTCGTTGCACCTGTTCCTGTTGCAGTTACTCCTGCTCCTACAAAGTTTAAGGTTGAACCTGCGGTTGATAATGCAGAGCCTTCATCTTGTACTGTAAGTGAGCCTCCACCGCCACCACCTGATTGGTCTACCCAACTTAGTACACCACTGCCGTCTGTTTTTAAAACTTGATCTGCATTTCCATCATTGTTTGGTAATGTTAATACATAGTTTGCACCTGCACTATGTGGAGGTCCTTGTATAATAATACCATGTGAGTTTGCTTCACAGTTAAGTTGGAAACGTCCTGCACCATTACCACCGTTGCCGGCGTTGCCTCTAAATACTACTTTACCAGTACCATGTGGGGATAAATCTATATCGCCATTACTTGCACTTGTTATATCATGTCCATTAACATCTAATGCGCCGCCTAGTTGTGGAGTTGTATCTTCTACTACATTAGATACTCCGCCACCTGAACTACCAAGTAAACTTGTTAAATCTACATTACCACTTTGTCCTGATAAACTAATTACATTACCACTAATTGTTAAATCTTGACTATCTGTTTCTGATTTTAAATATGGTGCCAATGTTGCCGTTAAATCAACATTACCAGATTGTCCTGTTAAACTGATTACATTACCACTTATTGATAAATCTTGTGCATCAGTATTAACAGCA
>Ga0163111_10000968_pt1 | contig 17363 bp, 18 predicted proteins | sample CRUFie1St18metaG_FD_109645 | JGI IMG/M metagenome (GOLD analysis project Ga0163111, IMG submission 109645) | Marine microbial communities from the Costa Rica Dome - CRUD Field 142mm St18 metaG | ecosystem: Environmental > Aquatic > Marine > Oceanic > Photic zone | place: Costa Rica: the Eastern...
AATATTTTTCTGACAGAGTAGGTCATATGGTTTCAGAAATGGAACATTATTTTAGATATAGAGAATTAAAAAAAAAATCTACCTTTGATATTTTTCCTAAAAAATTGTTCAAAAACAAAAATCCATCAAATAAATTTTTACAAAATCACTATAAAAAAAAAATTTTTACTATAAATGATAATTTAATTAAACTTTTTCAAAAAACACAAAATTTTATTGAAAAAAATTTCAGTAATATAAAATTTGAAAATTTTGACAAGGAATTAAGCACTCGAGACAAATACAAAATTTTTAACAATACATACAAACCTACTATAAGATTTTCAAAAATTGACATGAAACAAATTGATAAATTCAAAAGTGAAATTGAATTAAAAGACTCAGATAAGTTAGTGTGTTTGATTATTAGAGATTCTAAATACTTAAAAGATAGATTTCCTAATCTAGATTTGAGTTATCATGATTATAGAGACAGCGATATAAATACTTTTGTTTATGGGATAAATTATCTCATAAAAATGGGTTTTAAGGTAATAAGAATGGGAAAGAACCAAAAAAAAAGTGTTAAAATTTTGAACAAAAATTATTTTGATTATTCTTCATCTAATCTAAAAACTGATCTAATCGATGTATGGCTTATGTCTAGATGTAATTTATGTATAAGTACTGGCACTGGTTTAGACCAAATAGCCAGAGTATTCAATATTCCAACATTATTTATTAACCATCTACCCTTATCAGATTGGTCTTCCCACTTTAAATCATTAACTCATCCTAAGTATTTAATTAAAAAAAAAAATAATGAGCTGTTAACTCTGAATGATCAAATAAGATATTCCTCTCTTAGAGCTTCTGATTATAAAAAAAATAATATTAGAATAATTGATTTAAACAAGAGAGAAATTCTTAATTGCATTAGAGAGTTTATCCTTTTAAATAATAACAACTGGGCATTATCTGAAAAAAAACTAGAAAAACAGAAAGATTTTAGAAGAATCTTTAAAAAAGCAATTAAAAAATATCAAACTCATATTGATTTTCATGAATATATTAATAAGCATGCATATATAAGTGAAAATTTTTTAAAAAAAATTAAAACAAGTTTATAATGAAACAAAAAGTATTAATCACTGGCGGGACAGGATTTATTGGTTCACACTTAGCCGAATATTTAGTAAAGAAAAATTTTAAGGTTTCAATTTTTGATAGATATAATCCAAATTATAGCTTAGGAAATTTAAAGAATTCAATTTTTAAAAGTAAAATTAATTTTATCTTTGGAGATATAAGAGACTATGATTCGACTAATAGTGCTATTAAAAAAAATGATATTATCATTCATCTTGCTGCACTCATAGGAATACCATACTCCTATAATTCACCACTTGCTTATGTAAAAACTAATATAGAAGGTACATACAATGTATTGGAAAGTGTAAAAAATAATAAAAAAAAAAAAACAATAATTACATCTACAAGTGAAGTTTATGGATCAGCTAGATATACGCCGATTGATGAAAACCACCCACTTAATCCACAATCACCATATTCAGCAAGCAAAATTGCTGCTGATAATTTAGCTCTATCGTATTATTATTCTTTTAAAACACCTGTAATGATAATCAGGCCGTTTAATACTTTTGGTCCAAGACAATCTGAAAGAGCAATTATACCTACAATAATTAATCAAATACTAAGATCAAAGAATGGTTCTATTTCTTTAGGGAATTTATATCCTAAGAGAGAATTCAATTTCGTAGAGGATGTTTGTGACGCTTATTTTAAAGCCATCAAAAAAAATAAATTTGGAGAAGTTATTAATATTGGTAACGGGCATGAAATTTCAATTTTAGAGCTGGCAAAATTAATTTCTAAGATTATGAATAAAAAAATTAAAATTAAAAATATTTCTAATAGAAAAAGAGGCACCGTCTCTGAAATAGATCTTCTAAAATCCGATTTTAATAAAGCGAAAAATTTATTAAATTGGAAGCCTAATTATTTAGGCAGAAAAGGTTTAATTTTTGGATTAAAAAAAACTATTAATTGGTGTAGAGAAAACTTTGCTGAAGACAAAGGTAAAAATTATATTATTTAAACATTATTAAAATGAAAAATAAAATATTAGGATTAATCCCGTGCAGGTTAAAATCTAGTAGATTGAAAGAAAAAGCTTTACTTAATATAGATGGATTACCTTTAATCATTCATACATTAAAAAGAGTACAAATGTGTAAAGAATTTTCAGATGTAATAGTTTGCACCGATTCAAGTAAAATCAAAAAACTCGTTGAAAAATACGGAGGTATAAGTTTGCTTACAAAAAAAAACCATAAAACAGGCACAGATAGAATATCTGAAATTTCAAAAAAATTAAATTATGATATAGCAATTGACATACAAGGTGATTTTCCCTTTGTAGATCCAAAAAATATAAGCAAATTAATTTCTTTTCATATTAAAAATAATTTTGATGTTGTCGTTCCTTACTCGCCAATCACAGAAAAAGAAGCTTATTCAAAAGATGTAGTAAAATTAGTTCACAACAAAGATAACAAAGTACTTTACTTTAGTAGGTCAATTATTCCCAATCCTTTTAAAAAAAAAAGCAATTTTTATAGTAAACATATGTCAATTATCTCCTTCAATAAAAAAATATTAGATAAATTTTCTTCGTTACAATCTGGTTATGCAGAAAATCAAGAAGGTATAGAACTATTAAGGTGTTTAGAAAACAAAATTAGCGTTGGAACTTTTAAAATCAATAAAGACATATTTTCGGTAGATGTAAAAAAAGACTATTTACGTTCACTGTCTTTAATGCCTTTAGATCCATTAAGAAAAAAATATTAGTGAAATTAGAAGATAAAATTAAATTAATTATATTTGATGTAGATGGCGTATTGATCAATTCAAAGAAAAATATGAATTTAGCTTTCGACTCAATGTGTAAAAAAAATAACTTAAAAAATCTTAAATTTATAGATTATTTCAATAAGATTGGATTACCCTTTATAAAAATTATGAAAAATATAGGAATTACAAATAATTTAGCTAATCTAAAAAAAGATTATTTTAACTTCAGTTTAATTTTTAAAAAAAAAATAAAACCATACAGTGGAGTTTACCAAACTCTTCAAATATTAGAGAAAAATTATACTTTAGCAATAGTTACCTCAAAAGAAAAAAAAAATGCTAAATATTTTATGAAATTTTTTTTTCCTAAAATTAAATTTAAAATAATTTGTTCTCCTAACAGCAATTTAAAACCTAAACCGAGTCCTGACATGTTGATGTACGTATGCAAAAAAAATAAAATTGTACCTAGTAATGCACTTTATGTGGGTGATACTTATTTTGACTATAAGGCATCAAAAAGCTCAAAAATGAAATTTATATTGGCAAAATACGGATACTTTGCAAATGATAAAAGAATTAAAACCGATTATATAATAAAAAAATTTTCTGATATAACTAAATTATTAACGAATGATTAAACTTAAAAAATCTCAAATCAAACAATTTAATGATCAAGGATTTCTTATTTTAAAATCTTCCTATTCTAAAAAAAAATTAAGTGAAGCTTTAAAATGGCTTAAATCTAGAAACCCAAAGAAAATCGCAAAAAGCTGGACAGAGAAAGAACCTGGAGTGCCCATCGCAGTTTATTCAGCTTTAGGTGATAAAAACACCAAAGTTTATAGGATTGCATCAGATAAATTAATTTTGAATATTGCTTCACAATTAATGTCAGACAATGTTTATCTTTGGCATAGTAAAGTAAACTTTAAAGAGAGATGGGGAGGCACAGCTGAGTATTATCATCAAGACCAAGTATATTGGAGAGACAGAGGTTACAAATCCGACAAAATGCTTAGCTGCATGATTCCTTTAGAAGATCATAATAATAATAATGCTGGGTTAAAAATTTTCCCTAAAACTCACAAACTAGGTTTTATAAAACATGATCACTTTATAAATATAAATGGATTATGTAAGTTTATGATTAATCACAAAATTTTAGATAAATTTTATAAAAAATATAGGTTAATTGATATCAATCTAAAAACTGGAGACATTCTTTTTTTTCATTCCTCGATAGTTCACGGCTCTTCACATAATTCTTCACCAAAAAGCAGAACTATAATCTTATCTCAAATAAACACTGTTTCAAATTTACCTAAAAAAGTTCAAAGTAATGCGATTAAATTTAATTTAAAGCGATCAAAAATAGAATTCAAAGAAGCTAGCAGAAGGCTTAAATGGTTTAAAAAAAAATATTTAAATCAAAAAAAATCATCCAAACTTACATTTTCTGCACCAATACCTAATGAGGAAAAAAAATAAATTTTTTATAATAGGATCCTCAGGTTTAATTGGTAACGAGGTTTGTAAAAACCTGGAAGAAAAAAATATTGAATATTTTCATAGTGATAAAAATTTAGACATAACAAAAAAATATTTTTTGAAATTTCTTACAAAGAAAAAACCAAACATCATTATAAATTGTTCTTCTCACCCAGGTGGTTTATCTTTTAAAGATCCAAAACTGAATACAGAAGTAAATTATCTAGCGAATATAAATATAGCAAAATGGTGTGCAGAAAAAAATTGTAAATTTATATTTTTAAGTTCATCAGCGGTATATGGAAATAGAAAAAAAAAAATTAAGATTAAAGAAAATGATTACACATTACCAGAAACAATTTATGGCATAAATAAACTTGCTACAGAAAAATTTATTATTGAATTTTCAAAATTCAGAAAACTAAATTGGTTAATTATAAGATTGTTTGCCACTTATGGATCAGGGCATAAACTAAACAACTATCAAGGTATAATAAACGTTATTTTAAACCAAGCTTTAAGAGGCAAAAAAACCATTGTAATTAAAGGTCTAAAAAAAAGATCTAGAAGTTTGATACATGTAAGTGATGCAGCAGAAATTTTAATCAAATTAGCTCTTACTAAACAAAATAAAAAAATTTTTAATGTTGCTTCAAATAAATTTTTTTCAGTTGAGAATATTATAAAAACTATAGGTAAAATTTTGCAAACAAAATTCAAAATTAAAGAAACAAAACAAACTTTAGGTGACCCAATGCATAATATTGCTAATATAAAAAAAATTTCAAAAGTTTTAAAATTAAAGTTTAAATTTGATTTAACTGATGGTTTGATAGATACAATAAAAAAATATAAGGTACATTAATATTATGAAATGCATTGCATTCATTCCCATAAAAAAAAATTCTACAAGAGTCAAAAAAAAGAATTTCAAAATTTTAGGTAAAAAAAAACTTTATCAATATTTTCTTGATAAAATAAGAAAATGCAATTTTGATGATGTTTATGTAGATAGCGATTCAAATGAAATTAAAAACTATTGTAAAAAAGTTAAAATTAAATTTATTGAAAGAAAAAAATCACTTAGCAAGGATACAGCTAACGGTAACGACTTATTAAACTACCATAATAGATTAGTTAAAGCTGATCTTTATTTTCAATTATTTGTCACCGCACCACTTTTGTCTGTGAAAACTATTAACAAATGCATAAAGTTGTTAAAAAATTCAAAAAAACATGATTCAATTCTAACAAGTCATAAAATTTATTCTTGGTTTTGGTTTAATGACAAACCAATAAATTATAAACCCAAAATATTGCCTCGAAGTCAAGATGCAAAGCCTATAATAGTTGAAACTACTGGATTGTACGGAATTAAATATAAGGCCCTTAAAGAACTTAAATGTCGTATTGGAAAAAAACCATATTTTTTTAATGTAGATAAAAAAGAGGCACTAGATTTAGATACCAATGATGATTTTAAAATATTAAAGAAAGTTTATAAATTATAAAATGAGAGTTTTAATATTTGGCGGGTCAGGTTTTTTAGGAAAAAGTCTATCAATATATCTAAGTAAAAAAAAACACAAAGTAACGATTTTTGATAAAAAAAAAATTCCACTTAATTTAAAAAGTGTAAAATTTATTAAGGGAGATATCCTTAATTTAAAACAAGTAATTAGAGCAACAAAAAATCAAGACATTGTGTATAATCTTGCTGGCATATCAGATATCGGGGACTCAATAAGAAACCCAATTTTAACGACTAAGATAAATATTTTAGGATCAGTAAATACATTAGAAGCAGCTGTAAAAAACAAAGTTAAAAGATATATTTTTGCCAGTAGTATTTATGTTTTAAGCAGTCAGGGTGGGTTTTATAAAACTAGTAAAAAATCAGTGGAAAGTTTTATAGAAGAATACAACAAAAGAGATAATTTAAAATATACAATTTTACGTTATGGGTCTGTTTACGGCCCAGAGTCAGACGAAAGAAATGGAATCAAAAAAATAATTACAAGTTGCTTAAAAGATAAAACAATAATGTATGGAGGGACTTCAAAAGCCGAAAGAAGATTTCTTCACGTTAATGATGCTATTAAAGCCTCTGAGGTAATTTTAAGAAAAAAATTTGTAAATACAAGAGTTTTAATTACTGGAAGTAAAAAAACTAAGATTAAAAATTTAATTTTACAAATAAAAAAAATATTAAAAATAAATAAAAAAATTATTTTTAAAAGAAAGCCAATGATGGGTCATTACGACAAAAATCCGTTCAATGATACACCCAAAAAGCAATTGATTTACTATGTAAAGCCGTCTGTTCCATTGAACGCAGGTATTAGTGAAATTATAAGTAGCTTAAATTAAATGTTGGCTTTAGCACAATCAGTTAAAGAGATAAATCTATTTAAAGAAAATTTTTCTAAATTACCAACTATCCTTGCGCTTAACCTTGAGGTTATCACGCATTGTGAAATAAATAGATTAAATTTTATAGTTCCTTTTGAAGGAAAAAAATATCACAATGTTACAGAAAAAATCATTTTAAAATCTAAAGAATTTTTAGAGCAAATTAACTTTTCTCCACTTAAATACGAATTTTTAAAAAATGATTTAAAAGCTTTATTAAGATACAAATTCAATCAAACCTCATTTATTATTGAAACATTAAATTTTATAAAAGATGATTACAGTGAGATTATTTATACTAATCTGCATTCATCAAGTAGATTCTTTGAAGAAGAAAGAGAGTATATCAATTTAGAGGAAATAATTAAGATAACTAAATTTAGAAATATAAAAAAAATTGATACTGGAATCAAAAATATCACAAAAGATTTTTGTTATGACTATAGAATAAATGGATTAAAACTTGGTAAACAAAAAAAGATTATTTTTAATAATGCAGGATATAACTTTAAAAGAATTATTTACTTTTTAATTAAACATAAAAAAAAATTAGCCCTTCCGAAAAAAAATTTAAGTATAATGAAAATTATTTTATTTCGTTTATTAGGTATTGAATTATACGAGTTTGTAAAAAATAAAAAAGTAGAACAAAGAATTGAATTACCTATTATCAAAGATGATTTAAAATATGATCATTATGAAATATCTCAAATAATTAAAAATCAAATTAAAAATGCAAATAATTACCTAAATGATCTTTATCAAAAGTATAAATCAATTAAGTCATATTTTGAAAAATCATATTTTGAATTGGTACTTACGAATACTAATAGAGATATTGGCTCAATTTTAATTGAAGCAGCCTGTGAGACGAAAACTAAAAGTATAACTATAAGTCATGGCACTATATCAAAATCATATGACAAATTAGATGATATTTATAAAAAATATATTGCAGAGGGAGTATTCCTAAGCAAATCTGAAATCAAAGCAGTACAAACAAAAATTTGTAAGAAATCTTTAGAAACTTTAAATACCTCTGGAAAGCTAGTTGAAACTGGTAATCTCATATTTGCCGAAAGAGATAGTTTTATAAACAAAAAGAAAAGTAAAATTCTCTATGCAGTTACAAACAAACGTCTTCCAGCACTCCAAATTCATGGTGTAGAATATTTTTTTGAATTTTACCATAATCTAAAAGCTCTAAATACTTTTTCTAAAAATAAGAAAATTAAGATATTGGTTCATCTTCATCCAGGAGCTAAAAAAAACATTAAGAAATTTAAAAAAATATTTAGATTTCTTGAATTTAGCACAGGAGATATATCAAAAAGTTTAAAAAAATCTTTTGTTACTCTAAGTTTTTCTTCGACAGTAATAGAGGACTCGTTGAATAATCTAGTCCCTGTCATATTGTTAGATTTAAATAAGAAAAATTATATTCATTTTAAAGCTGAGCTTTCTCCCTTAAAACATGACAAAGCTTTATATTATATAGATGATATTGATAACTTAGATAAATGCATCAAAACGATTAAACAGAGTAAAAATATAAATTTTGAAGAGTATATCTACATGAGAAAATCAAAAGAAAATATTAAGTTTTTTTTTAAGAGTTATTTGTAATGATTATAGATTTAAATAATTTGAACAACAATCAATTGAAAAAACTTGATGAAATTTATAACAAGTATCAATTAAATATTGAAAAAACTATTTTTAGACTAATTAAAAAAAATAAGAGCGATACGCTTGTTTTATCTAATTTAGTAAGCAGAAATCCTGAAGAAAATTCACTTTATTATAAAATTTCAATATTAAAATTAATTGAGTATTACAACAAAAAAACAAAAATAAAAAAAATAATTTTAAAAGACACTCACTTTCAAAAATTTTTAAAAAAAAATTTTAATAAGATTAATTTTGAATTAAGCGAAAAAAAATTTTTTAATAATAATATTAAAAAAATTATATCAAATATAATTTTTATTATAAAAATTTTATTTTTAAAAAGCAAAGTGAGAAAAAAAAAATTTATGGAAAAGAAGAATATTGTTTTAATTGATATGTTTGTTATCAAATCAATGATCTCAAAAGATAATTTTTTCAATAGGTACTATTCAGAATTAGTAAACACTGTTGATGAAAAATTTAAAAAAAAAATTTTTTTTCTTCCAATTTTTTTTAATAACTCTTTAAACATGCAGTCAATAAAAAAAATAGAAAAAAATATAAATTTTATATTACAAAGTGATTTATTAAATATTACTCATTACATGAAAATTATAATAAATTTACTAAAATTGTATTTTTTTAAAGTTAGATCGATTAAGTTTGAAAAATATATTTTAGACGATTTAATAAACCATGAAATTAAAATTACAAGTTTTTTACATTCTACGTTAATATCACAACTCAATTACTATTTATTTAAACAAGCAAAGAATAAAAAAGCTGATATTATAGTAGGTATTGATTGGTTTGAAAATCAAACAGTTGATAAGACGTTTAACTATAGTTTTAATAAATTTTTTCCAAAAGCGAAACTCAAGGGTTACTTAGGTATTAACTCTGTTTTAGAGGCAAATAATTTTTTAATTCCAACAAATAATGAAAAAAAATTTCACCTTTTACCTAAGGAGTTTCATTTAATTAATAAAAAAAATAAAGATTTTTTTAAGAGGATTTATAAAAATAATCAAATTAAAATATCACCAGCGTATAGAAACCAGGAGATTTTTAATTATATAAAAAATAATAAAAGATTTAATAAAAAATTTACCATTTTAGTGATTTTTACTGCTTCTCGAAATGATGTAGTAAATTTAATAAATTCTTTAAATTTATTATCTGATAAATTATTACAAAAAATAAATTTTATATTTAGATTTCATAAAAATGCATCTAGCAATCATTTTATAAAACTTATTAAGAAAAATATAAAATTCAAAATTGAGTCAAAAAAGAAAATTTATGAAAATTTATTAAATTGTGATTGTGTGGTATGTAGACCAGGAACAATTTATTACGAGGCTAAAATATTTAACGTTCCAATTATTCTTACAAGAAGGCTTTTTGGAATACTCCCAGTGAATAAGCAAAAACTGATGAATAATGGCTTTTGTCATGATTATCTTGAAATTGAAAAAAGGATCAGAGTCTTAATTAAGAAAAGAAATAATATAAAAAAAATCAATCAAAACTCTGCATATAATTATTTTAGCAAAATCAATTACGATAATAGGAACAATTTAGTAAGCTAAGTATATTCTAATATAATTATAAAATTGACAATTTCCTTTAAATTATTAATAAACATAAATAATGGATAAGCAAAAATATCTTAAAAATTATTTTGACGATTTAAAAAATATTATCAGCTTTGATGAAAAAAAAATTGATAATTTAATTAAAGTAAGCGAAATATTAAAAGAGACTCATTTAAAAGGAAAAAAAACGTTAATCTTTGGAAATGGGGGAGCGCTGCAATTGCAAGTCATTTTAGTGTAGATCTAACTAAAAATGCTGGCATAAGATGTGTCAATTATAACGAGTCTGATTTATTAACTTGTTTTTCAAACGATTTTGGATATGAGCGATGGGTAGAAAAGTGTGTTCAATATTATGGAGATGAAGATGATGCAGTAATTCTTATTTCTGCTGGTGGCAATTCTGAAAATATGCTGAATGGCGCTAAAAAAGCCAAAGAAATGAAATTTTCAAAGATCGTAACATTTACTGGTAATGAAAAAGATAATAAACTTAGTTTATTAGGAGACATAAATTTTTGGATAGATAGCAAAGCGTATAATCATATTGAAAATGCTCATCAAATTCTCCTTTTATCACTAGTTGACTTAATAATCGGTAAATCTGAATACCCACCTAATTAAGATAAATTGAAAAAAAAAAATTCATTTTTAAAAAGCTACAAGAAACTTAGTGTTCTTATTACAGGCACGACTGGATTCAAAGGTGCATGGTTAGCATTTTGGTTAAATAGTCTTGGTGCAAGAGTAACCGGGATAGCTTTAAGACCTGAAAAAGACTCGATCTTGTTTAAAAGCTTAAACCTTATAAATAAAATCGATCAGCATTTCATAGATATTAATAATTTTACTAAGGTCAACAATTTAATAAAAAAAACAAAACCAGATATAATCTTTCACTTGGCAGCTCAATCAATTGTTTCGAAAAGTTTTGAAAATCCATTAAACACTTTTAAAACTAATATTCTCGGAAGTGCAAATATACTGGAATCATATAGAATAAATAATATTCCCCACCTAGTTTATATCACATCTGATAAATGTTATTTGAACCATGATTTAAAAAAAAATTATAAAGAAAAAGATATTTTAGGTGGAATAGACAACTATTCTTCTTCAAAAGCTAGTGCCGAACTTATTTTTTACTCATATTCACAAAGTTATTTTAAAAAAGACAATTATCTAAAAGCTGTTAGTGCTAGAGCAGGAAATGTAATTGGTGGTGGAGACATGAAAGACAAAAGAATTCTGCCAGATATAATTAAATCAATAAAAAAAGGTCAAAATCTATATTTAAGACATCCAAAAGCAACAAGACCATGGCAACATGTTTTAGAACCGTTAAGTGGTTACTTGTTAACTGGGCATAAACTTCTTAATAAAAATTTAAAAAATAATATTTACCCATCTTGGAATTTTGGCCCTAAAACAAAAAATTGTAAAAGTGTAGAATATATCTCTAAGTTGGCACTTAAATACTGGGGTCAAAATTTCACAAAAATAAAATTAAATCAACGTAAACAATATCATGAATCAAAGTTTCTTTCGTTAAATATAAATAAAGCAAAAAAAGAATTAAATTGGTCACCAAGATTAAATCTCAATCAAACAATAAATCTAAGTGTTAACTGGTATAAATCATACTTTAGAAAAGAAAATATGAAAAAAATAACTGACGACCAAATACAGTTTTTTTTAGATCAATAAAATTAAAGATAAAGATTATGTCATACTGTAGAATTTGTAGCGGAAAATTAAGCTTAATAATTGATTTTGGAAAAATTTCATTAGTAGGAAATTTTTTAAAAAAAGTTAAAAGAATTAAAAAATATAATTTATCCCTTAATTATTGCAATGATTGTAAACATGTGCAAATTAAAGAAATAATTAATCGTGACTTGTTATTCAAAAATTATTTATGGGAAACAGGAATATCTAAAAGTAATATAAATTTAATAAATGAGCTAATTAATAAATTAAAAAAAAATCGTATTAATAAAACTTCAAAAATATTGGAAATTGCTAGTAATGATGGATCTTTTTTAAAAAAAATTAGAGAAAAATTCAAATGTTTTGTACTTGGTGTAGACCCAGCTAAGAATTTAAAAAAACTCAAAAAAAATAAAGATGTTTTAACTTTAAACAATTATTTTGATAAAAAATTATCTCAAAAAATAAAAAAAAAATTTAAATTTTTTGATTACATATTTGCCAGAAATGTGATTGCTCACGTTCCAAATCCAAATGAAATTTTTAGTGGAGCTCAAAACTTATTAAGTGAAGATGGCTTGTTCATTTTAGAAGTGCCTCACTTATTCAATATTTTTAAAGATAATCAATATGACAATATATTTCATGAACATATTGGCTTCCATAGTTTAAAGTCAATAATTGACTTATGTATGTTAAATAATATGAAAGTTTTAGATATTGAACTAATAAAATCTCAAGGTGGTTCATTGAGATGCTATATCGGAAAAAAGAATAATAAAAGAAAATCATCTAGAAGAATTAATTCAATTTTAAGTATGGAAAAAAAAATCGGATTGTATAATCCCAAAAAGCTAGAAAATTTTAAAAATAAAATTTTAAATCATATTCAGGAACTTAAAAATTTAATGAAGGATATAAAAATAAAAAATAAAAAAATTTCAATTTATGGTGCCTCTGGTAAAGGACAAGCTCTTATGCAGTTTTGTAATATAAATGAAAAATTAGTTGAAAGCGTTTATGATAAAAGTAAACTAAAACAAGGAAAATATACTCCAAGTACAAATATTAAAATTAGAAACCCAAAAGAAATTAACAGAAAAAAAATTGATTATTTATTGTTACTATCTTGGAATATTAAAGAAGAAATTTTAAAACAGGAAAAAAAATTCATAAAGCATGGTGGAAAATTTATTGTGCCTTTTCCTAAACCGAGAATTTTAAATTGAAAGTTGTAATTTTAGCTGGTGGTTTTGGGACAAGACTGTCTGAATATACAGATACAATTCCTAAGCCAATGGTGCCAATCGGAGGAAAACCAATAATAGAACATATAATGGAATATTACTCCAAATTTGGCCATAACGAATTTTATATAGCTCTTGGTTATAAGGGGGATGTAATAAAAAAATATTTTAGTAATTTTACTAAAAATTGGAAAATAAATTTAATAGACACAGGTGCGGATACTCTTACAGGAGGAAGACTTAAAAGACTTGAAAATTTTTTAATTAAAGAAAATTTTTTACTTACCTATGGTGATGGTATTTCAAATATAGATATAAATGAGTTAATCAAGTTTCATGAAAATCATAATAAAATGGTAACAATTTCAGCTGTGAGACCACCTGCAAGATTCGGTGCTCTTAGTTTAAAAGGATCTGATGTAATAAAGTTTAAGGAAAAAACACAATTAGGTGAAAGCTGGATAAATGGAGGTTTTTTTGTAATTAATCCAAAGTTTTTAAAATTAATTAAAGGAGATGACACGATCTTAGAAAAAGAACCTTTAGAGCAAGTTACTTCTTTAAAAGAGATCAAAGCATTTAAACATGAAGGTTTTTGGCAATGTATGGATCATAAGCTGGATAAAGATCACCTAGAAAAGTTAATTATTGAAAATAAAGCTCCTTGGTTAAAATGAAAAATATTTTAGTTGTTGGTGGAACCGGATTTCTTGGATTTCATATTAGTAAATCGGCAATTAAAAAAAAATATAGAGTTTTTAGTATTTCTTTAAAGAAACCTAAAAAAAAAAGATTTTTAAAAGGAGTAAAATATATTCATGCAGATATTACAAACTTTGAGAAATTAAAAAAAAAATTTCCAAAAAAAATAGATTATATTATTAATGCTGGAGGGTATGGGAAGCATCCCGATTTTGGCAAAGATGGTGATAAGATTATAAAGTCACATTTTTTTGGATTAATAAATATAATAAAATCAATCAAAAATTTAAAAATAAAAAAATTTATTCAAATAGGTAGTTCAGCTGAGTATGGAGAAAATAAATCACCTCTAAAAGAAAGTTTTGATTGTTTTCCCCAAACACCATACTCAATTGCAAAATGGTCTTGCACTACCTATTTAAAATATTTAAATTTAAAATATAAATTTCCAGTAACGATTTTAAGATTATTTTTAGTTTATGGCCCAAAACAAGATAATAATAGAATAATTCCATTTCTTATCGAAAATTGTAAAAATAATAATAAATTTTTAACCACGAAGGGAGATCAGCTTTGTGACTTTTGTCACGTTGATGATGTAGTTGAAGCAATTTTCAAAACTATATCTATCAAAAAAACTAATGGTGAAATAATCAACATCGGATCAGGAAAACCCACCCAAATTAAAAAACTAATATTGCTTGTTAATAAGATTATCGGAAAAGGACGACCGGTTATAGGCGGCCTTAATTATAAAGATAAGACTAACAAAAAAAATTATCCAAATATATCAAAAGCTAAAGCACTTTTATCGTGGAAACCCAAAATAAGTTTTATTAAAGGAATTAAAAGAACAATTAAAATATTTGATGAAAAATAAACCTTTAGTAAGCATAATAATGAATTGCCATAATGGAGAAAAGTTTCTTAAAGAATCCATTCAAAGTATAATTTCACAAAAATATAAAAATTGGGAGTTAATTTTTTGGGATAACAAATCTACAGATGGATCTGCTAAAATTCTTAAAAGCTTTAAAGATAAGAGAATAAGGTATTTTAAATCGAAAAAAAAAACAGTTTTATACAAAGCCAGAAATTTAGCTTTAAAAAAAACTAAGGGGAAGTTTATTGCTTTTTTAGACACTGACGATTTATGGTGCAAAGATAAACTATCATTACAGATACCAAAATTTAAAAAAAATTCTATAGGGCTGGTTTATAGTAATTTTTTTAAATTAAATTATAATGGAAAAAAAAAAATAGCATTTAGAAATAAATTGCCTTCAGGAAAGGTAACTAGTTTAATTATTAAAAACTATCAAGTTGGAATTTTGACAGTTATATTAAGAAAAAAATTTTTAAAAAATAAAAAATTGTTTGATTTTAAATATGATTTAATAGCAGATTTTGAATTCATTTTAAATTTTTCCAAAAAATATAATTTCGCAAGTATTGAAAAACCTTTAGCTTGTTACAGAATTCACGAAAACCAACTTCAAAAAGTAAAAATGATATCGCAGGCTAAACAATTTTGTTTGTGGTTTAAAAAAAAAAATATTGAAAAAAAATTTAAAAATTACGATTTGACGCAGATTATAAAGAAATATGAATATTACGACATAATAAGAAATATTGAACAATCAAAAATAAAAACATTAATGAAGCTTTATTATAAATTTTCAATTAAAAATTTCTTAAAAGTTATATCCTTTTTAATAATGCCAAAAAAAATACTTTTTAAATTAATAGAAAATGTCTAGTTCTGAAAAAAATATTGATATAATTATGCCTAATTACAATAAGGGAAATTTTATTTTTCAGGCAATAAAATCTGTTGTTGATCAATCTCATAAAAATTGGAAATTATATATTATTGATGACAACTCATCAGACAATTCAAAAAATGAAGTTTTAAAATTTAAAAAAGATAAAAGGATAAAATATTTTTTTTTAAAAAAAAATAGAGGACCATCTTATTGTAGAAATTTTGGTTTAAAAAAATCAAAATCAAAATTTGTTGCTTTTTTAGATTCCGATGACTATTGGAAAAAAAATAAATTAAAATTACAAATAGACTTTATGATTAAAAAAAATTATTCTTTTACTTTTACTGATTATATTCCAATTATTCAAAATAATAATTTTAAAAAAGTTTTAAAAAAAACTGATATTGTTAATACATTTACTTTTAATAAATTTATAATTAATTCTTCTATTAATACCTCTACAATAATTTTAGAAAGAAAACATTCTAGTAAAATATTCTTTAAAAACTTGAAATTAATGGAGGACTATATATTTAAGTGTCAATTAATGAAAAAAACAAAAATCCCTTTCAAAAAGTTTCCTAAAGCTACAGCGATATATCGTATAATAAAAAACTCAAGAAGCTCCAGTAGAATTTATAATCTAATATATTTATGGAAAATAAATAAAAAATTTAATAATTTAAATTTTTTACAAAATTTAAATTCATTATTCTTTATAAGTTTTAATTCCATTAAAAAATACCGATTTAAGTAAATATAAATGAAAAATTTAATAAAAAAAAATGAATTTCTTGATGGGTGGAAATCTATAGAACATAAAAAAACTTTTAATGTATGGAATAGAATGTCAAAAAATTATTTTAATTACATTTTTTCTTCATTCGAGGAAAATAAATATCTCTTAAAATACTTAAACAAAAAAAAAAATTTTTCAATTTTAGATTATGGTTGTTCAAGTGGTTATTTAAAAAGATTTCTTGATTTAAACTTTGGTAAAAAATTTGATTACACTGGCTATGATATCTCTGAACAATCAATTAATTTAGCTAAACAACTTTATGGTAATGATTATTTTCTAAATGAAAATGATTATCAACTAAATACCAACTTTAAAAAAAAAATTTTTGATGTGGTATATTCAAGAGATACTGTGCTACATCAAAGTGATCCTTGGAAGTTTATAGATCAACTAGTTTCAAAAGTTAAAAAAATACTTATTCTAAGATTAAGGACAAGAAACAATGGAGAAACAATATTAAATACTGAAAAGTCTTGTCAATTGGTTTCAGGTGAAAAATGGGTGCCATATATAGTTTTAAATTACCAAGAGTTAATAGAGTATTTACAAAAATTTAACTTTAAATTTATTATTACAAATAGGTCTAAAACTGTACTGGGAGGAAAAAATAATAGATTTTTGGATAAATCTTTATACTATAAAAATACCGAAGGCGCAGAAACTTCTCTTTTAGCAAGCTATGAGGAAAATTTAGAAGAGAAGAAATTTATTGAAACACATAACCTAGAGGGACACGATTTTATTCAAAAAAATTATTTTAAAACAACTTTTTTTAAAATACTTAATAGGTTAAACATCTAATAAGTTTGTTTTAAATCAATTAATTTTAAGTTTAAGGACCGTTAGCTCAAAAGTAGAGTGCTCGCTTGACATGCGAGAGGTAGTAGGAGCGTTACCTACACGGTCCACCATCTTAGCTAAGAAACACTAATAAACTTTGCTATTTACATTAAACATTATTAATAATATAAAGCTTTGCCTGGTGATTATTGCGAAGGGGCCACACCCGATCCCATCCCGAACTCGGAAGTTAAGTCCTTCAGCGCCGATGGTACTTTGTCTTAAGATATGGAAGAGTAGGACGTTGCCAGGCTTTAAAAATTATGAA
>Ga0163111_10000969_pt1 | contig 17357 bp, 11 predicted proteins | sample CRUFie1St18metaG_FD_109645 | JGI IMG/M metagenome (GOLD analysis project Ga0163111, IMG submission 109645) | Marine microbial communities from the Costa Rica Dome - CRUD Field 142mm St18 metaG | ecosystem: Environmental > Aquatic > Marine > Oceanic > Photic zone | place: Costa Rica: the Eastern...
AATGATCGGATCGATCACCACGCCGTTGCCCACCACATTCAGGGTGTCTGGGCGGAAGACGCCACTGGGGATGGTGTGGAGCACGTGCTTGATGCCATCGAACTCGAGGGTGTGGCCGGCGTTGGGGCCGCCTTGAAACCGCGCAATCACGTCGTACTCGGGGGTGAGCACGTCCACGATTTTGCCTTTGCCTTCGTCGCCCCATTGGAGCCCGAGGAGCACATCAACTTTCATGTTGCGCAGGAGTTGTGGCCCGCTTCCGGGCGTAGATGTTCAAACTGTGGTGCATCACCTCAATGTCGAAAATCTCTTCGAGGGTCGCTTTGATTTGTTGGATGCGTGGGTCGCAGAACTCCAGCACCTCTCCGGTGTCGGCGAGGATCACATGGTCGTGTTGCTTGACCCGATGGCATTTCTCGTATTGGGCGCTTTGGTCCCCGAATTGATGCCGGCGCACCAGGTTGCAATCCAGCAACAAGTCCAAGGTGTTGTACAACGTGGCCCGCGACACCCGGTATTCTCCCTTGCCCATCACCTCGTAAAGGGTGTCCACGTCGAAGTGGCCGTCGTAACTGTACACTTGCCTCAGGATGGCAAAACGCTCAGGCGTTTTCCGGTGCCCGTTTTGCTCGAGGTAAGCCTCGAAAAGCCCCTCCACTTGGTCATAGATGTCGTCGTTCGCCATGCAGCGGCGAAGATAGGACATGTCAATCAGCGAGGTCGCCCTGTTCAGAAGTTTCCCAAGGGGGATTGGCGGGGCGTTGGGGGACTTGAAACGGGGCCAAGTCAAAGCCTTCCCCGACCGTCCGAATGCCACCCTCTGGGCTTTGGGACAGGGCCACTCCGACCAAGGCATTGTCGTCCACGTTGAGCGAGACCCGCGAGCACACCGCCTGGTTCACGCGAACCTCTCCATCTTGGCCTGGCTCGGGGACCATGAAATAGCTCAATTGTCCGTTGCCGAGCACGTCCACCAAGTCCAATTGGCCTTCCACGAAATGGGCGTCCAGGTTGCGTCCTGAAATGCGGTGGGACAGGGTGTCGTTCGCTGGGGAGAGGACCACAGCGTGGCCTCGCATCCAAAGCAACTCGGGCCGGTTCTCGTCCAGGAACATGGTCAACGAATCGCCAGAAAGCAGGTCCATGTGAGACCAGAGACGTGGCGACCCGAACACGTCGATTTGCCCGAGGCGGTCGTCCCAAACCAGCGAATCGCCTTCGCCTTGAAGGTCCTCCGAGTCCATCCACACAGAATCCACCACCGTCAACAGGTTGGGCGCGCGCCGCAGCTCGAGGCCTGAAATGTGCAGCGTGTCTTCGCCGTCAATTTGCCGGAGCCACGCGGGGTTCGCGGCGTCGCCGAAGACGAGGTCAAGGCTGTCGGAGAGGTGCTGCTCCGCCCTGTGGCCGTGGGCCACCGTTTGGCGGTCGGCGCTGGCCAACCGGACGTGTCCGTGGGCCTCATGCATCTCTTCGCCAAACCTGAGGCTGTCGCCTTCCACGGTGCCGGACCCGTCGGCTACGCGCACGGCGCCTGAGAGCCAGCCTGTGGGCCGCTTGGAGCTGCCCCCCGTGTCGAGCAGCAGGTCGCCTGCTTGGCATGTGAATTGGAAGTCGGGCGAACGCCAGGTCGTTGGACCCCAAAACGTGTAGTGGTCGTCTGGCCTAACCCAATGCAAGGAATCGCTGCGGAGCGTGTCTTGGTCCGACACCGCCAAGACGCTGCCCCCCAGCAGGAACAATTCAGCCTCCGCGAAGTACACCCCGGTTTGGCTTGTCACAGTCCAACCGTCCTCGTGGATGCGTGCGCCCTCCCCGTAGCGGGCTTTTTTGGAGGCCATTTGATAGCGCAGGCTCGGGGCCGTCAACGTGGAGCCTTCATGGTCGAGCTGGACGTTTCCACGGGCTTCGACCCAGTCGACGTCGGGCTTCAGACCAATGTAGTCGGCCAGGAGCACGGTCGAGGGAGGGTGCTCCATCCGGACATGGCCAAACACTTCAACGACCCCGTCGTCAAACCGCCACGCGGAGTCGCAGTGAAGCACGCCGTCTTGGTGGCCAAGTTGCACATGGCCCAAAAGCCGTTGCGCGTCGGTGACGGCGGGGTCGCGCACGATCTGGTCTGCAGCCAAGATGTCCACGGTTTGGGCCTGAAGTGTTTGGGACAGCGCCGCCGACAGCCAGGCCACCGCGAAGATCAGGGCCCGACAGCCAGGGGACCAATTTGAACCGACCGCATTCATGGCCGTTGGAATTGTCGGTTCAACTCGGCGGCCAACCACGTTGAGTAAGAGGCCGCCCCTTCTGCCACGAGGTGGTGGTCGTCGTAGTAGAAGCCGGGTGTTTTGGCACTGGGCCATGCATTTCCATCAATCCACGCCATGCCTGACCGCGACGGACGACCCTCCAGCTCCTGTTGCACAAGTTGCGGTGGGGTCAGAAGCACCAGGGAGACGCCCTGTTGCTCACACATCCTGCGGGCCGCGTCCACAGCCGCAAGGGCCGTGGAGGACCATCGGCCGGACGGTGGGGTTGTTTCGGGCACGGCTTCGAGGGCGGGGAAAGAACGCGGCACAAAACCCAGTCCCGAATACGAGCCATGGAGGTCGGGTTTGGTCCGGTCGCCTGAAGGAGTCCACGTGTTTCGAAGGCCGAAGTACAGCATCTGGACGGCGGCGAAGGGGTCTTGGGCGTTTCTCAACATGGTCAACATCGCATCGCGCCAAGGCGCGGTCCACAAGTTGCCATTGACAGCCCAATCTCGGAGGGGTTCGGCGGACATGGTCGGCGCCGTGCACAGCATGGGGTACAGGTCCAAGACCACCATCGCCGGGACATGGTCTTTCAGCGCCGCTTCAAGCAACACCGTCGAGTGCTGGGGACCTTGGGCGTTGCTGCAAAAGCTGAATCCCCTCAAACCATGGGATTCCAAGGCATGGGGGTCAATGCCGCAGTAGCATGTGCTGCTCCCGAAGAACATGACGTCAGGCGACACATGGCCTTCACGCCATTCCAAGGTTTTCTGGTTGACGTGTCCCCAATCGCTCTGCTTGGCCACCAAGGTCGATTCCACCTGGGGGCTGACCAACGAGGCAAGGAGCCCCAGGGTCCACACGGTCAGGAGAAGCCCTGCGAAACGAACCATCCTATGGACAAACTGCTTCAATGCTGGCTCAAAATTGGAAGTATATGAAATCGGCTTGGTTGTGAAAGTGCTTCACCACAAACCAAGCGCAACAGCTGTAGGCGGACCACCGAAGCAGAACCATGCCGCGGCGAGGGGACGTGAACCAGGTCCGGAACGCAGGAATGTGAATCAGCCACTCCCATGCCATCATGACCGCAATCCACAGGCACGCCGCCGCACTGAATGTGTTCATTTTGAGGCCACCTTGACCCCAACGGGCGAGGTAGGAGGTCGCGTGGTCCAGACTTTCCGCCCGAAAGAACACCCAGGCCACCACAACCATGGAGAACGTCGTGGCCATGCCCATCAAATCACGCCAAGAGGGAAATCCACTTTCCTGAACAGGCGCAGCGGTGTGCTTGCGGTTTTGGCCCTTCCACAGCAACGGCAAAAAGAGCAACGCGTGGAGCCCTCCCCAGGCCACGAACGTCCAATTGGCGCCGTGCCAGAATCCAGAAACCAAGAAGATCACGAAGGTGTTTCTCACGGTTTGGGCCATGCCATGCCTGGATCCCCCAAGCGGGATGTACACGTAGTCTTTGAACCAGGTGGACAAGGAGATGTGCCACCGCCGCCAAAACTCGGCGATGTTCCGTGAGAAGTAAGGCGTCGCAAAGTTGGTGTTGAGCCGGATGCCAAACAGCCGCCCGGTTCCGATGGCCATGTCGCTGTACCCGCTGAAATCCCCGTAAATCTGAAACGCAAACAGCACGGCGCCGAAGATGAGCGTCAAGCCGCTGTAGTCTTCATGGTGTGCAAAGATGTTGTCGACCAGGGGCGCGCAGGTGTCGGCGACCACGACCTTCTTGAACATGCCCCACAACATCAAGCGCAAGCCGCTTTGCGCGAGCGTCAGGTCAAACGTCCTCGGGCGCTGGATTTGAGGCAGAAGGGCACTCGCGCGCTCAATGGGGCCGGCCACCAGCTGAGGAAAAAACCCCACGAAGGCCGCGAATTCCAGCAAGCTCGCGGTGGGTTTCATCTTGCCCCGGTAGATGTCGAGGGTGTAGCTCAGCGTTTGGAACGTGTAGAAACTGATGCCGACCGGCAGGATGAGGTTCAGCGTGGAGGTCTCCACGTTCACGCCCAAGCGTCCCCATGCGTCGACCCAGCTGGCCATGAAGAAGTTCGCGTACTTAAAGTACCCGAGAAGTCCGAGGTTGAGCCCCAAGGACAGCGCCAACCAAAGGTTGCGGGCGTTCCGAGAAGCGTGGATGCGGCGTCCCACCCACCAATCCACGACCGTGCTCAACGCGATGAGAGACAGAAACCGCCAGTCCCACCATCCGTAAAACACGTAGCTCGCCACCAGGAGGAGGGCGTTTTGGGTCTTGAGTCCAGCTGCGGTGCGCGTCAAGGGTTGAATCGCCCAATAGGCGAGGAACACCAAGGGGAGAAACACCAAAAATTCAACGGAGTTGAAGAGCATGGTCAGCCTTCCTCTTGCAAGCGTTCAACCGTGTGCACGCCTGGCACGTCTTCGAGGGCGCGCATGAGGGATTTCAGGTGTTCTGTGTCGGATACGATGACCCGCGCCGCGCCTTCGAACATGCCGTCTTTGGATTCGAAGCTGATGGCGCGCATGTCCACGCGCATGTCTGCCGAAATGACATTGGTCACGGCGTTGACCAGGCCAATGTCGTCGATGCCCGTGAACCCCACGCCGACCTCAAATTTCTCGGCCGCCTTGCTCGCCCACTCGGTCTTCATGACGCGGTACGCGTAACGAGACAGGAGGTTGGTGGCGTTGGGGCAGTTCTGCCTGTGGATTTTGATGCCACCACTCACGGTGATGAACCCAAACACGTCGTCCCCGGGAATTGGGTTGCAACAGGCCGCGAGCCCGTACTCCAGCGTGTCTTGGCCGTCTCCAATGAGCAAGACGTCCCCGGCCTCTTCCTTGAGTTGGGTGATGCTCGCCGCCTCTTCCTTGCTGCCCACGTACGCTTTGGACGAGGCAGGTTCCGGGCCTTTGTCCCATTCCAGGCGGCCTGACCGAATGTGAAAGCCCCTCACACGGTCTAGGTCAATCAGTCCGGTGGCGATGCGGTGATGCAGGGCGTGCGGAGAGTCGACCTTGAACCGCTTGAGCATGCCGAGCACGTTGTCGCTGTGGCCTTCGACCCCCACTTTGCGGAACCACTTTCGGAGTTTGTCTTTGCCTTCCAACGCTTGGATGCGTTCCTCTTCGTTGAGGGCAGACCGAATTTTGGACCTCGCGCTGGCGGTCACCACGTACTGCAACCAATCTTCCTTGGGGGCCTGCTTTCGGGAGGTGATGATCTCCACCTGGTCGCCGCTGCTCAAGGGCTCGCTCAAGGGAACGAGCTTGTGGTTCACCTTGGCGCCGATGCATTGCGACCCCACTTTCGTGTGGATGCGGAAGGCGAAGTCCAAAGGCGTGGCGCCGGCCGGCAAGGTGATGAGGTCCCCTGTGGGGGTGAAGACGTAGACTTCCTCGGAGAAGAGGTTGAGCTTGAATTCGTCGATGAAGTTCAAGGCGTCGGCTTCCCCGCCTTCGAGCACTTCTCGGATTTGGCCCAGCCACGAATCGATGTTGTCGCCGCCTTTGGCCGCGAGGGCTTCGGCCCGCTCGGAAGGGCTCAGCGCGACGTCGGACTCCTCGGAGCCGCCCTCGGTTTTGTACCGCCAGTGGGCGGCCAGCCCACGTTCGGCCATGTTGTCCATCCGCTGGCTGCGGATTTGGACTTCCACCCACTTGCCGGTGGGCGACATCACTGTGGTGTGCAACGATTCGTAGCCGTTGGCCTTGGGCAAGCTGATCCAGTCCCGCAGCCGGTCGGGGTTGGGCTGGTAGAAGTCGGTGACCATGCTGTAGGTCCTCCAGATGTCTGCTTTCTCGCTGCTTTCCGGCGTGTCGAGGATGATGCGAATGGCAAAGACATCGTAGACTTCCTCGAACGTCACCTTCTTGGTTTGCATTTTGTTCCAAATGCTGAACACGCTCTTGGGGCGTCCCATGATTTGGTAGTTCAGCCCGGCCTCGTCCAGCGATTGCCGGATGGGCACGGTGAACGTGTTGATGAACCGCGTGCGGACCGCTTTGGTCTTCCGCAGCCGGGCGCTGATCATGGCGTAGTCCTCGGGTTCCTTGTATTTCAAACTCAAGTCCTCGAGCTCGGTTTTGATGTTGTAAAAGCCCAAGCGGTGGGCCAACGGCGCGTACATGAACAACGTCTCCGAGGCGATTTTCTGTTGCTTGTCGGGACGCATGTGCTCCAACGTCCGCATGTTGTCCAACCGATCGGCGAGCTTGATCAAAATCACGCGCACGTCGTCGCTCAGGGTGAGCAACATCTTTCGGAAGTTTTCCGCCTGGGCGCTCGTCCCGGGTTCGAACACCCCGCTCATCTTGGTCAGCCCATCCACAATGACGCGCTCCTTGACTCCAAACATTTGCTCGATGTCGTCCAAGGTCATCGTGGTGTCCTCCACCGTGTCGTGCAAGAGCGCGCATACGATGCTTGTCGTGCCCAACCCCATTTCTTCCGCCACGACGCGGGCGACGGCGATGGGGTGGTAGATGTAGGGCTCCCCGCTTTTGCGCCGGATGTCTTTGTGCGCCTCCAGCGCCACGTCGAAGGCCCTCCGGATGGCCTTGCGCTCGGCGCGTTTCTTGGAATTTTTGGCCGCGCGCAGCAACCCCCGATACCGCCGAAGGATCTCCTGCTTCTCCGCTTCCAAATCGTATTCCATCCCTCCAAAGTTCGGCAAACCCGTCCTTAATTTCGTCCCATGACCGACGCCACCCTGACCTCATGGATTGACGTGCCTGCAGGACACGATTTCCCGCTCGCCAATTTGCCGTTTGGCATCTTCTCCACCCCAAACCGAAGCGCCCGACCAGGGATGCGTTTGGGCGACCATGTCGTCGACCTGAGTGCATGTCACGCGTTGGGATTCTTGAACAGCGTGGAAGTCAACGCGGAGGTGCTGGCCGCCCCAGTGTTGAACCCGCTGATGAAGCTCGGGAAGTCGGTGACCGTCTCGTTGCGAGAGCGCGTCAAGGCGTTGCTTCGCGAGGACTGCCCTGACCTGCGCGACCGAAACGACGCCCGCGCGTCGTGCTTGGTGCCAATCGACGACGTGCAGATGCACATGCCGGTGGACGTGGGCGATTACACGGATTTTTATTCCAGCGAAGACCACGCCCGGAACGTGGGCAAGATGTTCCGCGACCCAGACAACGCGTTGTTGCCCAACTGGAAGCACATGCCCGTCGGGTACCACGGCCGTGCATCAAGCATTGTGGTGAGCGGAACCCCCATTCGTCGCCCCATGGGCCAAACGCGTCCCGACCCGGAGGCGCCGCCCGTCTTTGGGCCTTCGCGGTTGCTGGACTTCGAGCTTGAAATGGCCTTCATCACGTTCGAGGGCAAGCCGATGGGCGAACGCATCACCACGGCGGAAGCCGAGGACCACATCTTTGGGTTGGTGCTCTTCAACGACTGGTCTGCACGCGACATCCAAAAGTGGGAGTACGTGCCCCTCGGTCCTTTCCTGGGCAAAAATTTCGGTTCGTCGATTTCCCCATGGGTGGTCACGTTGGAGGCTTTGGACCACCTTCGGGTGGCCGGTCCCAGCCAGGACCCTGCGGTATTGGACTACTTGACGTACGAAGGCGACAGCCATTACGACGTCCCGCTGGAGGTGGAAATTGTCCCTGAAGGCCAGGACGCCGGCCAAGTCGTGTGCCGTTCCAATTTCCGCCACATGTACTGGAACATGCGGCAGCAACTTGCGCACCACACCGTCAACGGGTGCAACCTGCGCGCCGGCGACATGATGGCCAGCGGCACAATTTCTGGTCCTGAAAAGGGCTCCTTCGGGTCGATGCTGGAAATCTCGTGGCGCGGCACAGAGCCGGTGGCCATGCCTGACGGCTCGGAGCGCAAATTCATCCAAGACGGCGACACCGTGGTGATGCGGGCGCCTTACTTCGGGGAAGTCCGAGGCAAGCTGTTGCCAGCCTAAGCCTCTTTCCCGAAGGAGATCACTTCAAACGGTCGATGAGGGCTTCGACGGTCACGCCGTCGGCTTCCGCCTTGTAGTTCCGCACGATGCGGTGGCGCAGGATGGGTGTGGCCACGGCTTGGACGTCCTCGATGTCAGGGCTGTACTTGCCTTCCAAGGCTGAGTGCACTTTGGCCGCCACCACGAGGTACTGCGAGGCGCGCGGACCTGCCCCCCAGCTGAGGTACTGGTTGACTTCTGCTGTGGCGCGGTCTCGTCCAGGACGGGTGGAGGCCGCCAAATTCACGGCGTAGCTCACCACGTTGTCGGCCACGGGCATCCGGCGAATCACGTCTTGGTACGCCAAAATCTCCTCTCCACGGATGACGGCGTTGACGGTTTGGCTTCCGCCGGAAGTTGTTTGTTTGACCACGTTGAGCTCCTCGTCGAAGGTGGGGTAATCCACCCACGTGTTGAACATGAATCGGTCCAGCTGGGCTTCAGGAAGGGGGTAAGTCCCTTCTTGCTCAATCGGGTTCTGCGTGGCCAACACAAAGAAGGGAGCGGGGAGCTCGTAGCGCTGGCCTGCCGCGGTCACAGCGCGTTCCTGCATGGCTTCCAACAGGGCGGCTTGGGTTTTGGGCGGCGTCCGGTTGATTTCGTCGGCGAGGACGATGTTCGAGAACAGCGGGCCTTTGACAAACTTGAATTGGCGAGACTCGTCCAAAATTTCAGCCCCCACAATGTCGCTTGGCATGAGGTCTGGGGTGAATTGGATGCGGTTGAAGCTCAGCCCCAGCGCCTGGGCAATGGTGTTGACCAACAAGGTCTTCGCCAAGCCTGGCACACCCACCAACAAGATGTGGCCACCCGCAAAAATGGAGGTCGTCACTTCGCGGATGACGTGTTCTTGGCCCACGATGACCTTTCCCACTTCGGCGAGCAGGCCTTCGTGCTGGGTGCGGAGCGCGTCAAGCGCGGATTTGTCGTCTGAGAAATTCACCACGGTTCAGGAGCTTCAAGGTTGTTGCCCGAAGATAGCCACGCCCGTCCGCTCGGTCATGCCCAGGCCGGACGAATCGCACGCGTTGGGACGGCGGACCGATCCAGCCATCAAGGGGCTTGGTTCTTCGTCCGGCGCAGGGTCCCGGACGCGTTGATGGATTCTGTCAACCAAGGCATGTCCATGGCGCAGTCGCGGTAGGGGTCGTCCACCCGGACAAAGGTTTCGCCGATGCGCTTGTCAATCCACTTGGACAGGGCTTCTTCGCGCATGTCTGCTTCGACTTGTTGTTGGAACAAGGCGTAGTCGTCGGTGGGGTTGGCCCGGTGGGCCGGAAACCGCTCTTCAAGACGGATCATCGCCCAATATGCGCGGTTGTCTTCGTCGACCAGTTGCACTGGGGCGGAGACGTCGCCGGGCTGGAGGTCTTGGAGCAGGAAGAACACGTTGGGGTCAAGTTCATCGACCCCGAACCGGGCGCCGCCGTCCCGAGGGTTGACCACCTGGCCTTTTTGGTTGCGGGTGGCCTCGCGCGTGCTGTGCCGGAGGACGGCCGCGTCGAATGAGGTTTCTCCCAGCGCCAACTGGACGGACACCGAGTCGATGGTGGCCGCCATGATCTCCAGCGCGCGTGGGTCGAAGGTGGGCTTCATCAACACGTGGCACGCGCTGTATTGCTCTCCCCGGCGGTCGGTGACCCGAAGGAAGTGGAATCCAAAGTCCGACTCAAAAACGGGGGAGTAGTCTCCAATCGCAGTTTCGAACACCGCCCCTTCAAACTCCGGCACGAATTGACCCCGCACAATGTTCTTGTAACAGCCCCCTTTGTATTTCGAGCCCGGGTCTTCACTGTACCGGGTGGCCGCCAACGTCATGCTGATTTTGCCCGTCGACACCAGGGTGCGAATGGAGTCCAAGGTGTTGCGTGTCCGCATTTTTTGGGCTTCCCCCACTTCGGGCTGCATCACCAGCTCGCTGTAGCTCAGTTCTTCAGGAATCAGGGGCAAGCTGTCGGCAGGGATGGCGTCGAAGTAGTCTTGGACTTCGGCCGGGGTGGACCGCACGGTTTGGTCGATTTCGGCCTGCATTTTTTGGGCCAAAATCTGCTCACGCACGGGGTCTTGAAATTCAGCTTTCCACTCGGCCACGGATTTTCCATACTCCGCTTCGAACGCTTCGAGCGACCCGAACATCTGGAGATAGTAGGTCAAGCGGCGGTCGATTTCGCCCATCACTTCGGCGTCGGTCACCTCGAGGCTGTCCAGGCGCGCGTTGTGGAGGAGGAGTTTTTCAAAGAGGATGGACTCAATGAGGCCGCATTCGTTGTCGGCGGACACCTCGCGTCCCTCGAGCTGGGCTTGGGTGACCCGGTCTCGAACGTCGCTGGACAACACGATTTCGTCGCCCACCACGGCCACGATCCCGTCGATGCGCTGGTAGGCGTCAGAGGAAGGTTGGGCCCAAAGGTGCGTCAGGCCACACAAGGCCAACAGGCCTGCGATCAAGGTCCTTGTCATGCCTCGAAAGGTACGGCTCGACCCTGTTCAGGCAGGGTGAAGCCGAGGCAAGATGTCACAAATTTTCACGACGCAGTTTCCCCTCCGCCCACGCTTGCTGAAAGAGCGTGTCGCGCAGCGCGTCCAGCATGCGTTGGCGTCGACCTTGAAGCACGAGTTCTTCGATTTGGTCTCTGGCCACATCCAGCGGCGCGACCTTCCCTTTCAGACCATGCTCCAGGAACCGCACGAAGTACACGCGGCCTTCGGCTGTGAAGGTGAGGGGAGAGGTGCGCTGGATTTGATCCTCCACGCGGTACAAGGAAAGGGGCACCTCGTCCAACAATTCCGCAATGCGCCACCACGCCTCGTGGTCCACGTGGTGCACCGCACCATGTTCCATGCACCACCGCTCCAGCAGAGGAATGCTCATGGAATCGGCGGCAGTCAGCCATGCTTTCAGTTGGTCCACTTCCTTGTCCCAGGCCCTGGTGTCGCGTTTGGTCCAGGGCGCCCCGAGGGCGATGGCAGACGACTCGGGATCGGGGAGGTGCATGTACAAGACCCGAACGGCGTGGTCGTGCAGCGTGAACAGCTCGGCATGGTCTTCGTAGTAGGCCAGCACTTCGCGGTCGTCCACGTCCGTGTCGAGGCGGCTTTCCACGTACCTGGTCTCGTAGGTGTTGATGAGGAGGCTCTTGCGGTAGGCCTCAAGCGCGGCGTTCAGGCTCGTGCGTTCTTCCTTCAGTTGGGCGTCCGCTTGGGCGAGCATGACCTGTTCTCGCATCCATCGGTCGATGAGGCGTTCGGCGAAGGCCGCACTGTCTTCCAGGCCCAGTGCGTCAGGCACCCTTTGTGCAAGGCTGTCCCAGGTGAGCACTTCTCCGTAGGCCTCCGCCACCACGTCTTCCCCGAATCCAGAGGTTGTGAAGGTGGTTTGGCCACATCCCGCGCACAACGTCAGAGACAGCACCAAGAGGCCCATCCCATTCGCAAGGCGCGGTCGACACGTCATTTGCGTACGAGGCTGTACAGGGCTTCGCGGTTGATGTCGTGCGGATACTTCATCCGCAATTCCTCAATCCAAGCTTGTTCCAGGTGGTCTTGGTACGCGGCGATGGCTTGGCCCCGGCATTCGTCCAAGGCCTTTGGCGTGGGCGTCAGTTGTGCCTTGACCTCCACCAAAATGACCTGAGATCCTCCTTCAGAGGTCTCGAGCATCAACATGCCCTTCTTGTCGGCAACCAAGGAGCCGTCTGCTAAGGCCGCAAACGCGCGGTCGGCCCACGCGTTTTCTCCTTGCGAGAACAGGCCTGTTTCTGCACGCAACGCGAGGGGACGCTCCGAAATGAGTTCGCGGCGAAGGGTTTCGACGTCGCCACTCTTCCGAAGGGCCTTGCGCACTTTCTTGGCGATGTCGGCATCCTCGCAGGTGTAGATGGCCACGTCCAAGCGGTCGTCCCACATGAAATCTTCCAAGTGCGCCTCGTGGTAGGCAACGAGGCCTGCGGTGTCCTTCACCGCCCGGCTCCACACGTTTTGGTCGGTCAACTCGAACAGCAAGATGCCGTCGTGGTATTCTTCCATCAACAATCGGAAATCGTTGTGTTTGCGCTCCAACTGCGTGTCCTCGTGGGTCAGCAACATGGTTTCCAGGTAGCGGTCGATTTCTTGCTTCACCTTGTCGGCTGAAGGGAGGTCCAAATTCCGGACCCTGCTGGCGTTCACCCAATCGACAAAATCGCCGACGGTGTGGGCTTGGCCGGCCACGCTGAACAAGGTGCGAGACAATTCACTGCTTTTCACCCCGGTGAGTGGGTGGCCTGCGTGGAACAAGCTGTCGAGGTTGGCCCCGGCGCGGACCAACGCGTCTCGGCGACGGGGGCTGACCTTGGCACCGTATTCGGCTTGCAAGCCCCGTACAAAGGACGTTTTGGTGATTTCCGCGCGGCTGTCGCGACGCACCTTTTTGGTCAATTCACGCTGGCTGTCTTCAAGCGACGGCAACTCCTTCTTGTCGATCAGTTTGAGGATGTGGAAACCGTAATTCGTGCGAACCGGCCCAGCCAAATCGCCGACCTCTTCCAGCCCAAACGCCGCCTCTTCAAAAGGCTCGACCATCTTGCCCGTTCCGAACCAGGGGAGGAGGCCACCCTTGGCGGCGGTGGAGGGGTCTTCGCTGTACTTCAACGCCAGGGCGTCGAAGTCCTCGCCGCTCCGCAACAGGCGAAGCACTTCTTGAATGCGTCCTTCGGCGTTGGCCACTTGGTCTTGCGGGGCGTCGCTCGGCATCCGCACCATGATGTGCGCCACCTGCACCTCACCGTGGGCCTTGCGCTTGCCATCCACCTTCAGAATGTGGTATCCAAAACGGGTGCGCACCACCTCACTGACGTCGCCCACCCCGGTGTTGAACGCCGCGCACTCGAACGGATACACCATTTGGAAGGCCGTGAACCATCCGAGGTCGCCGCCGTTGCTGGCCACCGAAGGGTCCTCGCTGCCGCCTTTGGAGCGGGCCACGGTCTCAAAGTCCTCTCCAGCTGCCACGCGCGACCTCAACCCTTGAATGCGGTTCCACGCCTTCAAGGTGTCGGCAGGCGAAGCCTTGGCGTCCACACTCACAAGGATGTGGCTTGCCCGCACTTCTTGGTTCTTGCGCTCGAAGGCTTCGGCGACCAGGGCGTCCAACAACTCTGTGTCCACCAAATAGGGACGGGCCAATTGGGTGCGGTACCCTGCCAGTTCCTTCTTGAAAGCCTCCGCGGTGTCCATGCCCAGGGCTTCCGCCTCACGCACTTTCAGCTTGAAGTTGATGAACAGCTGCATGTATTCGTCGAGGGCTTCGACGGTGTACACGCTGTCGCGGTTGTTCTTGCCAAACACGTGCTCAAAGTCAGCCAACGAAACGCGTTCACCGGCGATGTCAAGCACGTCGGTGTTCTGGGCGAACACGGCTGTGGTCACCAGGGTCAACGCCGTCACCAGACCGGCGAGGCGGGAGAAGAATGTGAAAGTCTTCATGGTCATTGAAATTCAGTTCAACGCAGGCTGTAGTTGGGGGCTTCGCGGGTGATCATCACGTCGTGCGGGTGGCTTTCTTTCACCCCTGCAGAGGTGATGCGGACAAACTTGCCCTTTTCGCAAAGTTGTTGGAGGTCGGCGCTTCCGCAGTAGCCCATGCCGGCGCGAAGGCCGCCCATGATCTGGTGCATGACCTCCTGAATCGAGCCCTTGAAGGGCACCCGGCCGCTGATCCCTTCGGGAACCAGTTTCTTCAGGTCGTCTTCGGCGTCCTGGAAGTAGCGGTCCTTGGAGCCTTTCTGCATGGCCTCCACCGAACCCATTCCGCGGTACGCTTTGAATCGTCGACCCTCGTAGATGATTGTCTCTCCTGGGCTTTCTTCCGTGCCGGCGAGCATGGAGCCCACCATCACGGTGTTGCCGCCTCCTGCCAATGCTTTCACAATGTCTCCAGTGTAGCGGATGCCACCGTCGGCAATGACTGGCACGCCTGTTCCGGCGAGGGCTTCCGACACTTCCATGACGGCCCGCAGTTGGGGAACACCGACCCCGGCAATCACACGCGTGGTGCAAATTGAGCCTGGACCGATGCCCACTTTGACGGCGTCTGCTCCGGCGTCCACCAAGGCCAACGCGGCCTCGGCCGTGGCAATGTTTCCGGCCACGATGTCGATGTTGCTGAACGCCTCTTTCACGGCACGCACGGTGTCAATCACCCCACGGCTGTGGCCGTGCGCGGTGTCCACAATGACGGCGTCCACCCCGGCCTCCACCAACGCGGCCACGCGTTCGTGGGTGTCGGCAGTCACCCCGACGGCGGCGGCGACACGAAGCCGTCCAAATTGGTCCTTGCACGAGTTGGGGAATTCGCTCAGCTTGAGGATGTCCCTGTAGGTGATGAGGCCGCCCAATTGGCCATCGCCGTCCACGACGGGCAGCTTCTCGATGCGGTGTTCCCGCAAGATTTGCTCGGCCTTCGACAAGTCGCTTCCGTCCTGGGTGACGATGAGGTTGTCGCTGGTCATCAACTCGGTGATGGGCCGGGACATGTTTTTCTCAAATCGGAGGTCGCGGTTGGTCACAATGCCGACAAGCTTGCCGTTGGCGTTCACCACGGGAATGCCGCCGATTTTGTGCTCACGCATGATGGCCAACGCGTCGCCGGAGGTGGCGTCTTCCGCCAAGGTGACGGGGTCTTGGATCATGCCGCTCTCCGAGCGCTTCACCTTGCGGACCTCGTTGGCTTGCGCGGCGATGGACATGTTCTTGTGCACCACACCAATGCCGCCATTGCGTGCCATGGCAATCGCCATGTTGCTTTCTGTAACTGTGTCCATCGCGGCACTGACAATCGGTGCCTTGAGTTGGATGTTCCGAGAGAATTGGGCGTGAAGCTTGACTTCACGGGGGAGCACTTCCGAGTAGTTGGGCACGAGGAGCACGTCGTCGTACGTCAATCCTTCACCAACAAATTTGTCTTGCATGGAGGCCATGGGCATGTTTTGAATCGCGATTGGGTCGCAGGCCTCGACATGTCAAACGTGTGTTCGGTCCGCGATTCGGGCAAATTTAGTGCAGATGCCCCGCATTCACACGGCCTGCGGCCAGGAATTCACTTTCCGGGAAGGACCGTCAAGGGGACGGTTTGGCTTCGCCATGACCCCGCGCCGTCCAGGTATTGGATGTGCGCGATGTACAAGCCTTGTTCGACCATCCTTCCGCCGACGCGTCCGTTCCAAGGGTCGTCGATGGACTGCGACGAGAAGACGGAGGTGCCCCAACGCGACACGATGTCCATTTTGAAGTTGGGGTTGTCGCCTTGAGGTCGTCCCAAAAAGCCCACTTGCGCCTGGCCGGGGGGCCAAGGGAACCAGTCGTTGGTTTGGTCTTGGTTGGGGGTGAACGCATTGGGGACCCATACGATGGGGTCCTCGGTCAGGCACACCCAATTGGACGCCGAGCCTTGAAGCGTTTCAGAGGAATCGGGCACTTCCAAGGCCAAGACTTGGTAGCAGAAGGTGCCCGGGGAATCGAATTCGTCCCCGACTTCGTCTTCGTGGGTTTCTTGGATGGCGATCACCGTCGCCAAGGGCTGGCCCAACACATTGGCATCCGTCGTTTCCTTTCGCAAGACTTCGTAACGGTCCAGCCCGTTGTTGAAGCCGTCGTAGGGGGTCCACACCAAGCTGTTCTCGTACATGCCTGGGGTGGTGCTCCTGAAGGCCCGGAGCAAGATGGTCTCGGCTTCTTGGGATTCGCCCACCACCGCTTCGCACCCGTTGTAAGCCACGGCGCGGTAGCGGTATTGGAATTCGTCGGTGTTGAGTCCGAAGTCGGTGTGGTTCACGGGAAAGCCTAGGCTTGAAGGGTACTTGGGCGTCAACGGAATCCAGGTGCTGTCTACCTCGTTCCAGCGCTGAAATTCGTAGATGGCCACTTCCTGGGCCAACGGGTCTGTGGCAAGCACCAGCTCCACGCTGCCCTTGTCCAGGACCGACACCCGCTTCATGACAGGAGCTTCGGGGGCGTCGGGATATTCGAACGACACTTCGACCAAGTTGGAGGTGGCGGTTTGGGCTTCGCCTCCGACGGCCAACACGCGGTATTCCACCGTCAGGTCCAAGGCGGCCCCTTCGTGCACGGTGGTTTGGGCGGTTCCAGACAACGTGTCCAAACTTACCCAGTCTCCCCCACCTTCACGGACTTGGGGGATGAACTGGTCCACGTCGCCTGCCATACCCACGGGGTATCCCCAGGCCAGCAAGGCTCGATCGGTGCATGGCACCTGGTTGGCTTCCAGAAAGACGGTGCGCACGCAGTCTCCCGCACCAGATGGGTTGGGCATGCCGTCGTCGTCGACGCAATCGTAGGCGGCCACCTGATAGCTTTCTTGCTCCGTCGCTGCCAACGAAGTGGGAACGACGAAGTCGGACGCGTCGGGGTCGTCAATCGTCCCCACAATGGCCCCGCTGCCGTTGCTCAAACATTTGTATATCATGTAGCCAAGCGTTTCTTCGGCCGGTTCAAAGTCCCAATGCACGTGGGCCAACCCGTTGGCGACGTCGACGTGGGACACGACAGGGGTTTCTCCCCCCACGGTGCCTACGACCAAGTTGGCCACGTTGCTCACGTGCTCGTCTTCGCCGTTGAACGCCATTTGCCGCACACGGTAAACCAAAGCCTGCACGCACGGTCCAGGGTTGTCGGTGTAGCTGGCACCAAACACGCCATCGGGCATTTCGGCGACCCAATCCCACTCCGCGGTGGACTCGTTGAGGCGCTCCAAGATGAAAGGGCCTCCGGCGGCTTCTCCAGAAAGCGCATAGGGGCTGTTCCACTCTAAATCCACCGTCCCGGGCGCAGCTCCTTCCGAAACATCCACATGGATGGAGCACAGGAAGTCGGACATGTCCGACACCGACACGGCGCCGTTTTCCTCGGTTTTTTGAATGCCGACGTAGCAATGGGCCAGTTGGTTGGCGTCGTAGAGGAAGGAGGGCATCACCCAACCGGTGGGCAAAATCAGATTGCCGTTGATGATTTCAGAGGTGATGATGTGCCATTGGTTGCCCAAGGGGTTGGCCTGCAGGTCAAACACCTTGATCTCGTTCTGCAAGAACTCCTCCTCGCCGACGGGGGAAAAGACGTCCCAATGCAACGTGGCGTTCCCCGC
>Ga0163111_10000970_pt1 | contig 17331 bp, 9 predicted proteins | sample CRUFie1St18metaG_FD_109645 | JGI IMG/M metagenome (GOLD analysis project Ga0163111, IMG submission 109645) | Marine microbial communities from the Costa Rica Dome - CRUD Field 142mm St18 metaG | ecosystem: Environmental > Aquatic > Marine > Oceanic > Photic zone | place: Costa Rica: the Eastern...
ATAAAATGAAGTATCATTATTATTAGTATAAAATGATATTGGGTTTGTAGAAGCGGTCGATTTAACTAATTCTTGAGTTATACGATTAACTTCTATCTCTAGTTCGGATATTGTACCAGCATGTATTACTGCAAAATCTGCTTGCGTAAGTAAAGCCGATCCTGGTACAATATCTAATTTGATGAACTCCAAATTTTGAAGTTCAATAATTTTTGGATTTAAGAAAGTAGATCTTGTCATGGTATAATAAATGATCACATAATTGTTTATGTGAAAAATTAAAATTAAAAAAAATTTAAATTTAAAGATAATAATGTTATTGAAAAATTTGTTAAAAAAATGATATGATATGATATAAGAATAATCTTATATCATATATATAACACTAGTAGATTATAAATAATAAAAGATATAAAATAATACTTAAAATAGATATTACTATAATTATAAAATATTAAAAATGATAAGTGATCTTAATATTTCTACATTAGTATATATGTTAGAAACAAATATCAAAATTATTCCAGAGAAATTAGATGTCATTTTTCAAAAATTAGATATTATTAATTATAATGTACCGGTTGAAGGAATTATACGATTGGGAGTAAGAGGAAAAGTAAAAGGAAAATGTAAAAAAGCAATGTTTAGAAGATCAGAATCAAAAGTAAATCAAGTAAAAAATTTTAGAAATCAAGTTAGTATATATGTTAGAATTTTAGATTATATGAAAATCAAATTAACAAAAAGTAGTTTTAATACTAATACTGGTTTCTTTCCTAAAGAAAAAAAAAATACAAATAAAGAAATAAAAAATACTAATAAAGAAATAAAAAATATTGAAATAGATAAACAAAATATATATGAATTTAAAAAAGGACAAACTGCTTTTCAATTTAACAAAATTAAAATTGAAATTGAAAAGGATAAATCTAATATAGGCAAAAAAATTAAATTATTTACAAGTGTTTTAAGAAAATCACAGGAAAAACAATTACAGTATAAAGATTATGAGTTTGTAGAAGAAGATATTAATAATGGTTTTAAACTATTTGAATTTGAAGAAGGATGTTATGCTCATATATTATATATTGAAAATAAAAATAATTTGAATATAACCGTTTCTGTTAACTTTATGGTTGAAGTCAATATGTTTTTATTTACTTCAGGCAAAATAAAAATTGCAGGTTGTACAAAAGAATGTCAAATTGATAAATCTATTAATGTTTTAATAAAATATTTATCAAATACTTTATGTAATGATGAAATGATAGAATATTTTGGAACAACTGAAAAAGATTTCAAAATTTTTAAAAAAAATGAAGTTATGATCAATAGTGATTTTACAAATCATTATCCAATTAGAAGATTCGAATTAAATGAATTAATTCATAATAAATTTAATTTATTATCTAGTTATGAACAAATCACGCATCCAGCAGTTATTATTAAATATTATCATAATTTAGCGTTTTCTGAAATAAATGGAAAATGTCAATGTAACTCTCTATACAATGTTCGACACTGTAATGGAAGAGGTAATGGAAATGGATCTGGTCAATGTAAATCCGTAACAATTCTTGTATTCCAAAGTGGAAAAGTAATATTAACCGGTGGAAGAAATATGATTCAAGTAGAAAATGCATATCATTTTATTAAAAATCTTTTAAATAATCATGAATTTTTACTAAAAAATACAGTTGATATAACTGATAAAATTAGTACTTAATATGCTAAAAAAATATTGCGAAATATCATAACATATACATAAATATTATTCATTAAATATAATTATAAAAAAATATCCCTCTGCAGCTTAAATATTCCGGACTTGGGACCCGGCAAAGTATATTATTTAATATACAATGGTAGCATTATTTATTTTTGTTTTTTATTTTTTATTTTATTTGTAATTTTTATTTTATATTTTTTATTTTTTATTTTATATTTTATATTTTTTATTTTTATTTTTTATTTTATATATATACATGAATAATATAATAAATACTAATAATGGAAAAGTATTAGTATAAGTTATAAGTTATATTACTTAAACCAGCATATAACATACGATACAGATAAATTTGACTTTTGTCTAATCTTTGTTTTCGTATTTCTACTTCTAAATATGATAATTAATTTTTATTTGCAATATTTAATAAGACTTTAGTCCAATTTTCTACGGCTTCTTTGCTTTTAAACATTTTATGAAGATTATTAGCAATTTTAGATTTTATAGTATTTCTTAATGAAATATTTTTTCCAATATTAATAACTAATTTTACATAATCATTTTTATCTTTAGCAACTGCATCAAACACTCCTAAAATATTGTAAAATGCATATGACCATCGTCCTCCTAAATATTTAGCAGGTAACGTTACTACAACTGAATTCATTTCAAAAGCTTCTCTCGAAGTTGTGCATCCTCCAGCATAATACGAATCTAAAACAATATCGGCATCTCTATATAAAGCCAATAATTTATGATGAGGCAGAGGATTTAGATATATAACTCTTTCTTTATTTAAATTCCATCTTTCAGCTCCAGAATGTAATATTAAAACACAATCTGGATCTTTTTCTAAAATTTGTTTTAATATATTACCAAAACATGCATGTAATTTAAATGGTTTTTGCATACATACATACCAGCGTTTTCCTCCTTTAATATCTGGAAAAAGTTCTTCACGTTTTCCTATTGGAACTATTTTACCATTAATTGTTGATTTTCCATCAACAAATACAGGATTATGATATTGATGCATATTATTTGATGGAAGTAAAACTAGCTTTTCAACATAATGATCATCAGCATTATCAATTTCTGCAGCTTGCCAAGAAATATAATAATCAATCGTATTAATTCCCGACGTCACAGGATGACCATGTGAAGTTAATTGTATTGGTGCTAATCTACTCATTGCTAATCGATGTGCCATTGGCGACATAGTTAAATCTAAGTAAAGAATCATATCTAATTTCATATTAGCAACTTTTAGTCTCGTATCAAATAACCATTTAGGAATTCCACTATCATATAATGGAGTAACTTCATTATTAACTTCAATAATTTCTGATAAAGCATTCCAAGATTTACAATCTTCAGATATAGGTAAATTTTGTTCCTTTAAATAAATTAAATGTAAAGAAAATTTATCTTTTGGTAAACGTTTTAAAGTTTCACCAAAATCACGAATTACACTATTTGATTTATGCAAAAATGGAGATACAATTCCAATTTTAATTATTTTATCTGGTTTTTCTTTTTTAATATTTGTATAATTTAATAATGGCCATGCCTTAATGGCTAATTTATAATAATTATTTGCAACAATTTTCCAATTTGCTTCATATAATGTTTCTAAATAGAAAGAAGAACATAAACAATAGACATAATGATCATTTGATGGATCTTTTGCTGTTGATAAATCTAGATTTTCTTTTTTTAATAATTTTTCAATTAGTATATTTCCTTTAGATAAATATTTTTCAGATTCATCCAAATTTGAAGAATGAGCAGCTAAAGTAAGTTGAAGGGTTGCTTGCTGAATAGCTGCATCATCTCCTTCAAGAGTTGATGTTGCGGCTAAATTAATCAGTTTTTCAGCTTTAGTATAATTTCCGTTTTGATAATAAAATCTTCCACACCACATAGCTAATAATTTTCCTTGTGGTTCATTAATTGAAAATGGTTTTGGTTTTGCGTTTTTATCTAAAGATTTTTCTAAATAAGAAATTCCAATATATTGTTGTGATAAATTAGAATTCCCATTTAAAAATTTAAAACCGGTTTTAACTAATAATTCTCTATCAGTAATATCATTTAAATATGGTAATTTATCATTCAAATCAGACATATTTAATTAAATTAATATTGTTAAAATAATATTATTGTTTTACTAAAGTAATATTATTGTTTTAATAAATATACGAATACTTTAATTTTAAAGTAAATAAATAATCATTTTTTTGATCTAATATTAATTATATAAAATAATTGATATTAGATCAAAAATATTATTATACGTATAATGTTTAATATAATTATAGATTAAGATGAGTAATTAGCAGCGGCACTATTAGTAAGATACCAATGATTTACACCAAAAGCTTCACACATTAAATGAAATATGAATCCTGTTAAAAATAAGGTAAATTCCATAACATAATATTTATTATAAGATGCACAAGAATCTGGTAAATTTGGTTTAGGATAAAAGTTACGAACTGCAAATGCAATAACAGATCCTACTATAATTAATCCTATTCCTACAAAGATAGCTTCTATAAATAGTTTTAGATAATAATTCATTTTATATGTATATACAATATTTAAATTACGCTTTTAAATTTTTTATGTTTTATAATTTGCCAAAGATCCAACAATATAAAGTGGCACTTAGAAATCCAACTGTAGTGGGTATGGCGATGTTGCTTCTCACAATTTTTAGGGTATAATATAGAAAAACTGCGTATATTAATTCTGTGCATATATCAGACATAATCTGTTGATTATTAATAAATTCTTTTTTGTTAAATTCTAAATATAAATTTTAATCATTTTTTATTATAGTGTAACCACTTAGGTGTTAATTACTATTCTCTCTGAATACTTAAGTTATTTTTGCGTTTATGTGGTTTTTCTTACTAGTGTTGGACTTTATATAAGCACACCATACATATATATATTATAATATATACAAAATTACAAATGAAAAAAAATGGTTGTTACAAATTTAAATATACCAAAATTAAATAAAATAACAGAAATTATTCAAATTTCAGACATTCATATTCGAAATGGCGATTATACAATTTCTAGATACAATGAATTTACTTTAGTATTTCAAAATTTATTTAATTTTTTAAACAAATTATCATCAGTTAAAAATAACTCGGCAATATGTATTGTTACCGGTGATATTTTTCATAATAAATCAAAATTAGAATCCCCCGGAATTAAACTATTCAATACATTTATCCACGGACTTGGCAAAATATTGCCAACATTATTAATTTTAGGAAATCATGATTTTAAACAAAATGAATTAGAAAATAATATTGATTTTTTAGAAGCATTTGAAAAAAATATTAATAAAAACGTTAAATATTTGAAAGACACCGGCTTATATCAAATAAAAAATTTAGGAATTGGTTTATTTTCTGTTAAAGATTCGTTACAAATCGGCTCAGGTTTTGGAAAAAATGAAAATTTACAAGAATTTCCAAAACCGGATTTTGATGATGAAGTAACGACCACAATTGCGTTATTTCATGGTACAATGTGTAATTCAAAATTTTCAAACAAAATAACAACTAACGAAGGTTATTCATGGGAGTGGTTAGACAAAGGTTATGACTGCGCTCTTCTCGGAGATGTTCACAAAAGACAAATTTTTCCTCAAAGAAAAAGTAATTTAATCGCCGCATATTCCGGTTCTATTTTACAGCAAAATTTTGGCGAATCTTTGTTTGAACACGGTGGCCTTGTATGGAATATTGAAAATAATAATAATATATGTGTTAAAGAATTTGATATTTTTAACAAGTATGGTTTTGTGAAATTAATAATAGAAAATCGAATTTGGTTTTGCGAAAATCAAAAATTGGAAGATTTGTTATTAAAAGATTTTCCAAACAATTTACAAATAAGAATTTTTGGCAATCCTTCAATAAATGAATTAAATAACTTACATAATTTACTAAACGGGAAAACATATGTTATCGATAATTGTTATATACATACAAAATCTACTAAATCTAACAATATAACATATAATAATTTGAATCATGAAAATTTGATAAATTTGTATATGAAAGAAATTAGTTTATCAAAAGATAGTTTATCAAAAGAATATTCCGTTCCAAGTTTAGAAGAAGTATTGATTAATCCAAAAAATGAATGGTCAAGTAAATTAATATCAAGTACGCATAAGAAAAATTTAGAAATTGAAAAACATTATAATATTTATAAAAATGCAATTGAAACAATATCAAATTCAAAAACGTTTAAACTAAAATACATTGAATGGGAAAATTTGTTATGTTATTCTGGAAAAAATTGGTTTGATTTTGATTTGACAAATAAAAATGTAAACTTAATTTCAGCAAATAATGGCGGTGGTAAATCCAGTTTTTTAGATATAATCTGTTTTTCTTTATTTGGGAAATGTTTTCCAAGTGGAAGTTCAAGAGGTAATTCTATCGAATTAATATCAAAATATAAAACTTCTAATAAAGATTCTTACACATCTATACGAATCATTTACGACAATAAACAATATAGAATAACAAGAATATTAGATAAAAATGGTAAATTAAAATCAACAAAGGGCGGTATATTCTTACTCGAAAATGACAAATGGAAAACAATTTGTTTAGGCAATCCACAAATAAAAGAATGGATTAGTAAACATTTAGGAACAATAAATGAATTTATGATTAAAAATATTATTTCACAACAAAATGATGGCGATTTTTTGTTAATGAAATCTACTGATCAAAAATTATACTTAGAACAAATATTTGGTTTAAAAATAAATAATGCAAAAGTAAATTTGTTTAAAGAAATTCATAGTATAGTAAAAAAATTTAGAAATGATATAAGTTTATTTTTTGATGGATGTAAATCATTATTAAAATTTGAATATAACAAAGATGAATTAGATGCTAAAAAAGCTATATATAATACATTAGAAGATCAATTAAAATGTTTAGAATCAAAATTAATAATAAATTGGAATAAATGTAATATCAATGATTTAAAGTTAACAAAATCAGAAATATTGAAAAAAGTAGAATTATTATCTAATAATAAATATGATGTCAATTATGAAGAAACAATTATTAATGACTTAACAAATATTAGATTGCAACAAAAATATTTGGAAAATAATTCAAAAGAAATATTGAAAAATATTGATACAAATATTGAATATAATGAAAATTATGAATTAGAGAATATTGAAAAACCAATTTATTCTAAAAACGAATGTATAAAAATATTAAATAAATACAATTTATGGAATAAAAAACCTAAAATAGAAAATAAAAAAGAAGAATACGATTTAGATTTTAAATTAAATACTATAAAATTGAATGCATTATTAGAAGAGAAACAAACTCTTGTTTACGAAGGCGAAATACCAAAAATTAATTATGATGATTGTATAAAAGAATTAGAAGACTTAAAAAAAACAGAATTTGACACATCAAATTTACTATGTGAGAATACAATTTTAAAGGAAATTAGTCTTCTAGAAAAAAATAAAGAACTTGAATATGATAAGATCAATTCATTCTCTACAAATTTATTTGTTCCAAAAATATCTATTGAAAAAATTGAATATTTGCTAGCTTATATTAAGACAAATGAAAAAAAATATGATAAGTTGTTAGCGAAACAAGCTATATATAATGTACAACAAAAAGAATGGCAAGTTCACTCCGAAAAAGTAGATATCAATACACAAAAAATTGAAAAAAATCAAATAGATTTATTAAATATAAATGCAACTCTTAAAAATGTACCATTTAATCCGAAATGTGAAGCATGTTGTAAACAACCTCTTAGAATTCAATACCAAAACTTGGTAAATTTACAAAAAGAATTAGAAAATGAATCACAAACATACATTGAAGATGAAAAGAAAATTATTTATCCAAATTTTGAGATTATACAAAAAACAAATGAGTGGATAATTGCTTATAATGAAAAAAAAATATTATTTGGTGAATATTCAAAACTAAAAGAACAATGGAATACATACAATACAACAATAACTAAAATAGATAGAAAAAAATTAAATGTTGGTAATATTTGTAAAAAACTAGAGGATAAGAGAAATATCTTGTTAAATCTTATAAAAATAAGAAAAAATAAAAATAGACTATACGAATTAAATCACCAAGTAGAACAATATGAAAAGAGTTTCAAATATTACGAGAATATGAAAAAAATTGAAGCAAAAATCAAAAGTATTGAAAATATTATATCAGATATAAAAGACAAATTAAATAAATTAGATTGTCAAAATGCTATGGACGCTTCTGTGAGTGCTTTGTATACAATTGCAAAAAGTAATTTAGAAAAATGGAAAAAATATGAATATAATTATTTTCACAAATATACAAAAGAATTTAACAGTTTAAATATTTTAGAGAAAAACTCATGTGATAAATTATCAAATATTGAGAATGAAAAAGCAAAACAAATTGAATTGAAATATTGGTTACAAATATCTGAATATAAAAATAAATTTGATAAGAATTTAGAGAATATTGAAGAAATCAATAAATTACGAGAAAATGTAAAATCCATTCATTCTGATTTGCAAATATACGAGTATGAATATAATAAAGAGCTAGATCAAAATATAAAGTTAGAAACATATAATGAAAATATCAAAGATATAGATGAAAAAGTTTCAAAATTAAAGAATTTGGAAGAGTTTTATAATAATTATAGTATTTGGTTATATAAAAAACATATATTGCCGCAACTAGTCGAAAATACTAATAAATTTATATCAAATATCGAACCGACAATTACATTACAATTTAATATTGACAATGATGGTAATTTTTTATTTTATGCTAAAAACAATAATGTTAATATAACTTTAGAAAAATTAAGTGGATTTGAATATTTTATAATAGCAATTTGTCTTAGATTATCGTTTTTTACTCTTACATCATCAAATAATGAAAGTCAATTTATAATAGATGAAGGATTTACCTCTTGTGATAAAAATCATTTACAAAAAATACCAAATTTTTTAGAATCTTTATTAAATATATTTGATTCTATTATTTTAGTAAGTCATTTAGAATTTATAAATGAATCAATTAACAATAGATTTTATATAAAGAATAAAAAAATGAATATTGGAAAAGAAAAATAAAAAATTCCCTCTGCAGGTTTTTTCCGGACTTGACATTAGAACGTTTTTAATATTATATCAACAAGTAAATACTGGATACTTTCATAATCATTGGCATCACAACACAGAAAACTTTATGAAATATTTTGAAATAGCATTACCGTAGAAAGCAAAAAAAAATAAAGCTAATCTTTTTATATATGCGACTGAAAAATATAAAAATATTTGTAAGTATATTTAATTATGTCATTTAATACAATATCTCAAAATAAGACAATAATTGAAACGTGTAAGTTATGTATTGAAAATAAAATGTTTTATTTAGCAAATAATATGATTAATGGTTTAGTTTATAATTTTTTTAATATTTCTTCTTTTAACAATGAATTTAAGAATATTTTGACTCCAAAAATAAAAGGAACGTATATTATTCTCCTTGAAACAAATGGCATTGGTCATTTTACACAAATGAAAGAATTAATTACTTTATTAAATAATGAATTTAAATGTATAGGAATAATTGCTGGTAATTATAGAGAAATTGTTAATAATTATGCTCAAGAAAATAATATAGAATTATTGAATTTAGAAGAGCCAGAATTTGTAAAAGAACAACGAATTGATTATCTAATAAATGAAACAATAAGATATATATTAAAATATAGTTTTTTAGATTATAAAATAATTTCTAAATTTGTTTCGGAAAGAAATCCAAGTTTTTTTATAAATTTACATTTACCAATAAAATTAATGACTTGTTTAACACAACCAGTATTTAATATTAGTACGCAAAATCGTTTAAATTTTGATAATGATTATGATAAAATTATGTTAGATGATAAATTTGATAAATTTTCTAAAAATGCAGTTTTATTTAGTAGTTATATGATACATAATTCAAATTTGAGATTACATAAAATTGCAATAGATTGTCAAGATATATGTGATAAAAATCATTTGACAATACCACCATTAATTTCAAATTTTGATAAAATTTCTCAGAGATCTTCAAATATAATAGTATGTTATTTCAATATTATACCATCAACTTCAATTTATAATATTATGTCACAATTTAAAAAATTTAATTTTCATATATTTTTGGATTTTATTCCCGAACAAGCTGTTTTATCTGAATTATCTGATAATATTTTGATTAAAAAAGTGAGTTCCGATTTTCATAATATTAGAAAAAATTGTATTGGAGTTATAAGTAGTTGTGGAGTTGAAACAATTTATGAAAATTTTAAACTAAGTATTCCAATGATTTGTATACCTTCTAATTCAGAACAATTATTTAATGCATATGATCATGAAAGAAAAATACCAGGATTTTTATGGACTCATCAATTAAATTCCGATCATATAGAATGGTTAGTAAATTTTAATTATTCTACAGAATATTTGGAAAAACATACAAATTTTTGTAATTATTTAAAAAAAAAAATATATTATCTACTTATATAAAAAATGTAATATAAATATTATAAAACCCTCTGCAGCTTTAGTTTTCGGACTTGGGACCCGACATTATATATTATATAATATACAATGGTGGCATTATTTTTTTTTTATTTTTTTATTTTTTAATAATTGTAATTTTATTAATAATATTCTTTAAGTAGTTATTAGTTTTTGGTAGTAATTTTTTGATAAAAATATCACTTCTTTCTTTACTTAATATAATATTATTTGATTTATTGGATATACGTTTGCTATTATTATATTTATTTAAAACATTCTCTTTAAAAGATTTGTTTAAAGATTTTGTATTATCCAAAAAACCTTTTATTTTACAATCAATCGAAATATTCCATTCAATAAGAGACTGATCGAAAGTAATTGCACCACAAAACATATTTTCCATATTTGTAACATTAGAAACTTCCCAATTATTGAGTGGTTGGTTAAAATTTTTTGCTCTGCAAAACATATTTTTCATATTTGTAACATTAGAAACTTTCCAATTATTGAGTGGTTGGTTAAAATCATGTGCTAAATATAGCATACATTCCATATTTTCAACATTTGATACATTCCAACTATCAATTGGTTTATTAAAATATGATAAGCAAAACATATTTCTCATTTTTTTGACATTTGATACATTCCAATTCTCAATTGGTTGGTTGAATTTAATTGCCATATGAAACATACTATTCATTGTTGTTACATTGGATACATCCCAACTATCAATTGGTTGGTTGAATTCTAATGCCATATAAAACATACTATTCATATTTCTTACATTGGATACATTCCAATAATTCAGAGGTTGATTAAATGATTCTGTATTGGAAAACATATTCATAGTATTGGTAACTTTTGCCATATTCCATTTATTAAGAGGTTGATTAAAACTTTTTGCATTTGTGAACATATCTTTCATATTAGTTACATTGGATACATCCCAATTTGAAATATTTTCATCAAAAAACAAATAGTTTTTAAATAATTCACTCATATCTGTAACTTGAGATACATCCCACTTATTAATAATTCCATATTTATTAATAATAAATTTTTTTAATTTTATATTATTAGAGCAATAACACTTTAAAATGTGTTTAATATTTGAGTTATTTATTGATTGTCTATTAATAGATTTAATAAGTCTATTATCTACTTCATTTTTATTTTTGATAATTGCAGACATTTAAAATACAAAAATGATTCTTTATATTTTTGTTCTAACTTATTTGTATTATATTATATGAAGATGTTTAAACAATTAAAATTATCATTTTTTTTAAAAAAATTATTATAAATTTTATTTATACAGTATTTGATCTTGTTCTGTTATATACAAATGTTTCGTCATTCTCAACTAAAACTTGAGGTATTAATTCATTAATATGCGATACAAGACTTACTTTAAAATTTATGGTTTTATTAGTTAATTCGGGTAGTTTATTTTCTCTTATAATTTCATCATAATCATCTTTATTTTCGAATGGTATAAATGCGTGTACAACTCCGGCTTTAAATGCTCCGCTTAATTTAGAACAAACTCCTCCAATTGCTGTAATATTACCGTTTAAATCAATTTCACCGGTTAATGCGATATCATTTTTAATTGGAATTTCAGTTAATTGTGATAAAATACCAATTGTAATTGCAGCTCCAGCGCTTGGGCCATCTTTTGGTGTCGCGCATTCTGGTGTATGAATATGTAATCCGAAACTATTTGTAAGATTTGAATCATTCGGTTTATTCCAAGTTGATTCTTTGGTTTTTTCGTTATAGAAATAATCATTGCCTGAATCTCTATCTTTTAATGTTAACCAATTATTGGAATGTTTTTTAAGTAATTTTTGTTTTCTTTCATTAGATAATAGATTCCAAGCAATTGTCTTAGCACATTTAATAGATTCCTTCATAACATCTCCTTGATTACCAGTTAGAATCAATTCTAGGAAAGAAGTACTATATGTTCTTAATACTTCTATTGTTGTAAGTCCACCAATACCTGCGGTTGTTGCATATAATCCATTAATTAATCCAACACTTGGAGTAATATGTATAGATTTAATTTTAATTTTATGCTTTTTCTTAAAAAGTTCATTCAAATATTGAATTGAAATTGTAAAAGGTAATGTAATATTTTTAGAATCACAAATATAACATAAATTAATTTCTCTAATTATTTCAAAAAGGAATTCTTTCAATTTTCGAACACCCGCTTCATATGTAAATGTATTAATTAGATATTCAATTGCAAATTTATCAATTAAAATATCAGATTTAGAAAAACCAACTTTTTCTAAAATAGATGGTAAAACATAATCAGTTACAATATTAATCTTATCATTATTTGTTAAAGGATTTGTTCGAATAATATGCATTCTATCTTTTAATATAGGATCAATTAATGATGCGTCATTAAATGACATTACTATTAAAGCTTTTGATAAATCTAAATGAATACCTGAAAAATAACGATCTTCAAATTGATCATTTTGTGTTGAATCTGTTAAATGTGTTAATATTCCTATTATTTCTCTACCGTGTTCTGTTCTACTTACTTTATCAATTTCATCAATATAGATTATAGGATTCATACATTTTTTTGTTATTAATATATCGACTATTTTTCCCCAAGAAGCACCAACATAAGTAAAATTATGTCCTACAAGTGTAGAAGCATTAGAACTACCACCCAGAGCAAGCATAGCAAAAGGCCTAGGAGAGTTGTCAGAATCTAATAAACATGAAGCAATACCCATTTTTGCTAATGTAGTTTTACCATTACCTGGTGGTCCTTGAATTCCAATAACAGTACCTTCTGTATTACCATTAATCCATTGTCCAACTAATCTTTGGATTTCTAATTTACCTTCATCATGTCCATAACACGCCTTATCAAGTTTTGATTTGACATTTAAAATATATGATTTTCTTTCTACTTTATAAATTTCCCAAAGATTATTAAGTTTATTTAATTCATGAAATATAGTTTTTTCACTATATCCAAATTCAGATTTATTATTATTATTTTCGGTATCTAATGGATTATCAATAATACCCTCTGCAACTCCAACATATTCACACTTTTTTTTTATTGAACCATTTTCTATAGTTAAACGTTCTTTTATTGGTATATCATTATCTGTAAAATCTAATTTATTCCAATTTGCAATAGATGATGATGATTGTGTAGAAATACTATGTGAATCAGAAACAGAAGGTGTTATTAATTCTTGCATTAAATTATTAATATTTGAATCATCTTCGACATTTAAATTTGTAGAATCCGTAATAATAATTGTGTCACTTAATTTATCTATTTGTCTAGGTGTTTTAATCGATTTGTGTATTACAGTAACATGATAAAAAAATATATCAATTGTATGACACGTATCAATTTGTAATTTTGAAATAACAGAATAGCGTTTAATTTTTTTTAGAGTTGGTAATATATCAGTTAATGCTTTTTTAAATTTATCTAATTCATCAATTACTTTATGAGTTTTGATTTTATCAAATGGAATTTTTAAAAATCCTTCAATCCATTGTTGAGATTTAGTTCCTCCTTCTGAAGAATTTACATTTCTCATTTTTTCCATTGCTTTCAATTTTGCTTCCTCCGGTGCTTTAGATAATAATAATCTTTTCTCTAATGATATTGTATCCAAATTTATATCAATACTTTTTAATTTTTCAGATGTCTCTTTATATGAATATTCAAATAATTTTTGAATAGTCCAATGCATTTCACAATATAATAAATGCAATTCTGATTTCAAACTAGTCATTAAAAAGTCAAATAGTACAGTTGCAATATATCTAGTATATGTTTCATATAAAACAAGTAATGTTAACATATAAGATTTTTGTCGATAATTTGCATTCATAAATTGAGTAACTAATAAATTTAGTGGCATATTTTTATATTCTTTTACATTTTTATATGCTGTTTCTATTTCCTCAACTATAATATTTATATCTTTACCAATAATATCATCAATACACATTTGTTCTAAAAATTTTATTTTAAATTCATTTGGAATATCATTTAAAGTTGTATATAATACTTTTATTATTTCTTCTGATTTTAATTTGTAAAATTCAGAAATATTTGCTAATTTTATTGGATCTTTTTTGAAATTACCACATAATGTATATTGTCTATCACCTAACATATCATAAATTGTAATTTCTGTATAATTATTTTTAACATCTATTTTAACTATATCATCTGGAGAAGAAATGCTTATATCTTCTATTTTATTTTCCCAAAATCGAATTGGTAAAAAATATTTTTCAACAAAATCATATTCATCAATATCTTTAAAATCCTTATAACTTTCTTTATCATCTGACCAATTATTATTTGTAACCCAGTTTAATAATATTTTTACATCAGCACAAGTAATATATTTTAAAGTATTTGTTATTTCGTTAGAAGCCTTTGATAAATTATAATGTTTTTTATTTAGTGATAGCCCATCATTTAACGCAACATTTATTAATTTTTTAATTATTTCTAATTTTGTTAAACATGTGTGGTACAAATTAATATTTATTTTTTTAAAAAGAAAACAAGAGTTTATATTTTCTAATAAAGAAGCGCAAATTTCTCTACATTTATAAATTCTTTCGTTTAAATATTGTTGAGAATGCATATAAATTCGTACATATTTTTGAAAAATAATGATGCCTTGAAGACACTTAATGTCTTTTTTCATCCTTAATGTAGTGTTATATTATTAAACGCACAGGTAAAAATAAAATAAGAGAAAAAATAGTGACGTCACTACTTCAATCTTACATCATATTTATATCATTTATCTTATAAATAGATATTATTTGTTTAATAAATAGTAATTTATTAGATAATTATATATTTGATGATCTATATTTTTAAAATTAAAATTTACGATTTATATTAAAATTCTGCAGATAAACTAAAAGTTTTCAAATTTGATTCAAGAGAATCACTATTTTTACTTACTCCAGCTTTAGAATATTCTGATACTCTTTTCTCAAAGAAATTTGTTTTTCCTTCCATAGAAATCATTTCCATAAATACAAAAGGATTTTTCTTATTATATACTTTAGAACATCCTAATTGAACTAGCAATCTATCCGCTACAAATTCAATATAATCCGACATTGAATTCGAATTCATACCAATTAAATTACATGGTAAAGATTCAATTATAAATTCTTTTTCAATTGAAACCGCTTCCGTTATAATATCAGTAATTGTATCAGTACTTAATTTCTCTGAAAATGTATTATAAATTAATACAGCAAATTCCGTATGAAGAGCTTCATCTCTACTTATAAATTCATTGCTTAATGACAATCCAGGCATTAGCCCTCTTTTCTTAAGCCAGTAAATAGAACAAAATGCACCAGAGAAAAATATACCTTCAACAGCAGCAAATGCTACTAGTCTTTTAGCAAAACTACTATTTTTATCCGCAATCCATTTTGTTGCCCATACTGCTTTTTTATTAATACATTCAAAATTATTAATTGCATCAAATAATACAGATTTTGAATTATCAGATATTAATGTTTCAATCATCAATGAATATGTTTCAGAATGTATAGTTTCTGCTGCAATTTGAAATCCATAAAAAGCACGTACTTCAGGAATATCAATATCAGTCATAAATCTCTCTACTAAATTTTCCAAAACAATACCATCACTACCTGCAAAAAAAGCCAAAATCATAGAAATAAAATGCTTTTCATCATTTGACAATTTAGCCCAATCTACAACATCTTTTGATAGATCTATCTCCTCAGCTGTCCAAAATGCAGCTAAATGCGCTTTATACATTTTCCACACCTCAGGATATTCAATAGGAAACATAGTATATCTTTTAAGTTGTTTTGATTTATTTAAAGAATCCATTATTTTTTTTATATATTTTTTTATATATTTTTTGTTTTATATATTTTTTGTTTTATATATTTTTTGATTCTTATCTTCTTGATAAAAACATTTTATCATTTTTAAATAGTCATTTTTTTGTAAATTATTTAATATAATCAATTATAATCATCTAATTACTTGTATCATCAGTTGCATCCGCATCATCTGTCTCATCAGTTTCATCAGTTACATCCGCATTATCTGTTTTATCAGTCTCATCAGTTGCATTCACATCATCGGTATTATCAGTCTCATCATATAGTTCCCCAATACATGTTATTTTTTTATCATTTTGTTCAAATTTTTTTCCAACTATTTTTACTTTCACAACATCACCACTTTTCAAATTATTTATTACATCTATTTGATAACTACTTGTACATAAATCAGATGGAATTATAATAATTAAAGGGGAACATTCACTGTTGATTTTACCTAAAGCTCCAATTTTATTAGTTGTTTCTATTTTACAGTTAATAATAGAACCAGGATTAGGATTGCAAATTATATATTTATAATCTACATCCAAAGAATAATTTAAACTTAAAGATTCTAATGGAAAATATATATCACTTCTACGGAGTATTTCAATACTTTTTGGAAGAACATATCCAGAACCAATACATTTACCTTCAATTTCACTTATTTTTGACAATGTCATTTTGTCTATATTCGCAATTTCATAATTGCAATTATTATTAAATTCAGTAGAGTCAAATCCTATTTTTATTTTCGATGTTTCAATACGACATATTGACTTTAAATCATCATTAATTTCAATATTTTTAATACAATTCATTCTAATATTATATTAATATATACTATTATTATTTATATATTATTAGTACTTATATTTTTATTAATATTATACAACTTTTATAATCAATTTATAACAGATTTTTAATTCATTTTTTTTGTTTAATAACTTGATTAAATATAATAACAAATGAATCTTAAATATATATTTATATCTTTAGCCTGTATTATAATATTAATTTTTATATTTCTCAAAAAAAGAAATAATAACATACACAAACAAAATCATCAATCAGCTATACA
>Ga0163111_10000971_pt1 | contig 17325 bp, 25 predicted proteins | sample CRUFie1St18metaG_FD_109645 | JGI IMG/M metagenome (GOLD analysis project Ga0163111, IMG submission 109645) | Marine microbial communities from the Costa Rica Dome - CRUD Field 142mm St18 metaG | ecosystem: Environmental > Aquatic > Marine > Oceanic > Photic zone | place: Costa Rica: the Eastern...
AGCACTTGCAGTGAAACCACCACGTAATTGTGCAATAGTTTTACCCAATAATTTCATTGGTGCCGCATTTATAATTTCTGACGTTGGACTTAATGTAATTGTTGTTGGTGATGAAATTGTGTAGGTGCCTGACAAAGTTGAAGGAGCATTGATACTACCTGTTTCCAGTTTAGATATTATAACTGATCCTGTACCTGCAGGTGTAATCAAAATATTTTCATTTGATCTCGTACCTAATATTTCGTTGTCATCATAAGTGATTGCTCCGGTGTTTAATGACGAAGCAGACATTCCAGATACAGATGAATCAACATATGCTTTTACTGATTGCTGTGATGGAACATGAGTGGCACTATTAGATGCCATGTTATCCTCATCCTTAATTGCATTTGTAATTCTAGCATCTGCTCTTGCATTAGTAAAGTATAGGTTTGATGAACCTTCTGATAAAGCATCAGTGTTGGTAGGAGATGTGTCATCTGCAACTACCCAAGCACTGCCGTTATATTTTAGAATTTTGCCATTTGCAACACCTGATGTATCAACATCTGATAAAGCATTAATACTTGCCGCCGCTATTCTGGCATCCGCTCTTGCATTTGTATAATATAAGTTTGCCGGGTTTTCAGATATCTGAGATGTGTTAGATGGAATAGTTGGTGTGTTTGAATGATTACTGTAATTTAATACATAGGCAAGATTTTGTCCTTGCAACGTATCTGCATCTGTTCCGCCACCGCCTGCCGTTGAGTCATCTGCTACTACCCAATTGGTACCATTATATTTTAAAATTTTGCCTGACGATTTACCTGTTGTATCAACGTCTGCTAAAGCATCAATCGATGCCGCGGCAATACGAGCGTCTGCTCTGCCGTTTGTAAAGTAGAGATTAGATGAACCTTCTGCTATTTCGTCTGTATTATCTTTTGTTAAAATTTGTGAGTCTACATAAGCCTTAACTGATTGCTGTGATGGGACATGAGTGGCACTATTTGATGCCATATTATCTTCATCTTTAAGTGCGTTAGTAATCCTTGCATCTGCTCTCGCATTTGTGAAATATAAATTTGATGATCCTTCAGAAACTGCGTCTGTACTTAAAGTTGCAGAATCAGTTTTCCATTTAAATGAAGTAGATGTGTGATCATAAAATAAAACTTTGCCATCGTCACTTGCTCCTGGTGTTGCTACGTCTGATAAGGTTGTAAAGTTTTGTCCTGATATATTTTGTAAGTAACTTGATAGATTTGGTCCTGTTATTGTTAGTGTGTCACCGGATATTCCTGTTGATATTCCTGATGAACCAACTACTGTCAATGTGTCCGTAACTGTATTTGCAGTTGTTGAACCTGAATCACTTGTTACTGTTGCAAATAAATTTTGATTTGCTGGAATAGATCCAAATGATAAAACACCCGAACCGTTTGTTGTTAATACTTGTCCGTTACTTCCATCTGTTGTAGGAAAAACAATTCCAGATATTGAAACTTTTCCTGTGCCGTTTCCAGATAATTCTAAATTTGCATTTGAGGAATTTGTGCTTACCGTATTGTCTCTAAATTTTACATTATCCAAAACAACGTGTCCTGTTCCGCCTTGTAAAATATTGATGTCAGCATTTGATGGTCCAGAAATTGTTGATCCAACTATGGATAAATCACCTGTCGAACCTCCTCCACCGCCTGCGTTATTCACCCAATTTAAAACACCAGAACCATTTGTTGATAAAACCTGACCATTGGCACCATCTGCATTTGGATATTTCAATCCTGCAATAGAAACTTTACCTGTACCGTTTCCTGTGAGTGCTAAATCTGTGTTTGTTGTGTTAGAAGTAATCGATGAGTCAATTATCTTAACTGTATCTATAAGGACATGACCCGACCCATCAGGTGATATCAAAATATTTCCATTTGATGTAGAAACAATTGATTTGCTATTAACATCTAGACTCCCACCTAATTGTGGAGTCGCATCATTGACTATATCTGTTAATCCAGTAGTTCTGTTGTAAAGTTCTGCAAAGTTGTCGTTTACTTTACTAAATGCTGTTCGTATGGCATCACCCGAGCCATCGTTTCCTGCTACACCTAGATTTACTTTTTGTATTGCCATAAATTTTTACTTTACTTTATGGTATTTATTAATGATATTATGATTATGATTCGTCTATTAGACGCTTATCTTAACAGTTGTACCATCTCTCCACAATCTACCTGCAACTCCTGGATCTGAAGTTGGAAGGTTTGTGAAGTCCACCTGTGCACCTGTTACGGACAAGTTACCTTGGAACGCCGCTTTGGAACCTGTGAAGATAACTGCCTGTGTGGCACCTGATGCTATTGTTAAATCATTAGAACCGTTTCTAATAAATTGTCCATAGTTTCCTGCGGCACCGTCTCTTACAAATACAGTACCAGAATCAGCATCTAAAATGATACTGCCAGATACGTCAACTATTAAATCACCTGTTCTAGCAAGTGTGTTTGTCATTAATTCAACAACACCAGTTCCGTTGGCATCTAGTTTTAAGTTGTCATTAGTGTTTACTGAAGTAACTTTATTTCCTGTGAATCCAACTGCGTTACACGTTACTAGACCTGTACCAACAGTTTCTATTCTTAGATCTGAGTTGGTTGAAAGTTTTTGTATGTGTGATTGTGGCCCTAATTCAATTTTTTCGTTAACAAATAATTCTTTACCCACTTGTAAAAAGTTGGCAACATTGGCAACAATACCACCAATAGTGACGCCACCTGTTCCGTTTGGATTTATGTTGATACCACCATTGGAATTTATTGCCGCAATACCATTTCCGTTTATACCTATATTGTCAACATTTAATTCTCCGTCGATAGTAACAAGGCCAGTTGCTGTTTGTCCTAGTGTTGTCATAGGACTTGACACGTTTACTGTTCCTGTACCTGCCGCACCAACTTCTAAACTTGAGTTTGAAGCATTTGTGGCAATTTTATTGTCTTTGATTGTGATACCTTCAGCATCTAGTTGACCATTGACAGTTGTCACTCCAGTTACTGATAAACCTGCTGAGAAAGTTCCGCCACCTGTTACTGCAAGTGTACTTCCATTGAAAGTTAAGTTTGCTTCGCCTTGTAATGCGTTCGCACCTGTGACAGTTGTAATTGTGTTGTTTGTTGAACCTGTTAATACTGATTTTGTATCTGCATATGCTTTAATAGATTGTTGAGTGGCAAGTTGTGTTGCAGAATTTGTTGCCATATTGTCTTCATCTAAAATTCCTGTTACCGTTGCACCAGTAGCCAATGCTAAACTAGTATCAGTTTTTAATGCTCCTGTAACATCTAATGCTTCTGCAACAGTTACCTTAGTTGAATCATCTGAACTGATTGTTGTACCACTTATTTTAATAGCATCAACTTTAACTGCTCCTGTGCCAGAACCAGTTATAATTAAATTTGAATTTGAATTTGATGCAGAAATTTGATTGTCATTTATTGTAACATCGGCAACATTAACACCACCTGTTCCATTACCTTGGATTGTAACTGCACCATTTGTTACCGTGCTTGTCAATGTTGTTCCGTCTATTTGTAATTGGTCTGCTTCAAATACACCAACAACTTTTGTTTGATCACCTGCTCCATTTCCTAGGTTAATATTTCCGTTTGCAAAAATATTTCCTGTTGCTGTGATGTCTCCAGTTGCTGTTAAATTTCCTGTAACATTTGTATTTGCATTTAATTCAACTGTTCCTGTACCGTTTGGATCTAAAATGATTTGTTCATTTGATCTTGCAGATACAATTTTTTGTCCGTTTACATCCAAGTCACCACCTAATTGAGGAGTGGTGTCTTCTTTCAGGTCATTTGCCTCGGCAGTTGTACCGTAAAGTTCTGTAAAGTTATCGTTGATTTTATCAAATGCTGTTCTTAGCGGATCACCTGTTCCGTCATTAGCATTAGTTCCAATATTAATAGTTTGTTGTGCCATATGTTAAATCTCTCTTACAGGATTATTTATCGAAGTATTTTATAAACCGAACGTAAATTATACGTTCAATAAGTTACGATAAACTTTGTATGTGATGCTGTTGGCACCACCATTTACAACTTTTAATTCAAAGTTTGATCCGTTTATACCAACACTGAAAGTGGTCATATCTGACCCTGTGTGTGATTTTAGAGAGTTTTGTGTAAAGTATCCAGTAGTTCCATCATGGGTTACAAGTAAATCGTGTGTTTCGTATTTGATATCACCACCACCATGGTCTGCTGTCAATGAAACAACATATCTTCCACCTCTGAATGTTGCGTGAGGGAAAGAGTCTATCGTTGTTGCATTAGAGTTACTGACTGTTGTTGTAGAATCTGCATTTGCAGAGTTTGTTAAACTTGCTCCAGATACAGTTGTCCATGTTAAGTTACCTGAACCATCTGTTTTTAATACTTGGTCTGCTGTACCGTCTGCCGCCGGGAATGAATATAATTTATAGAAATTAACTTTACCTGTTCCTGAACCATATAATTCTAAATTAGAGTTTGATGCATTAGATCTAATTTCGTTTCCATGTATGCTCACTCCATCTATTGCAACAACACCAGTGCCGTTAGGTGCAAAAGTAATATTTTGATTTGTATTAATGCTCTCGATTGATCCATCTCTGTTGAATCTCAATGTACCAATTGTCACATGACCGTTGACATCAACACCTATTCTATCTTCGAGACCAGTTTGTCCTGTTCTTGTTGTTGATAATCTAAATTTAGTACCGTGTGTAGAAGCCGACCAATTTTCACCTGCCTCGAATATCATTTGTCCAGCAGAACCAAAACTAGAAAAGTTTGCTGTTGTGTTGTGTCCGTTTACATTCATCTTCCAGAAGTCTTCTCCGTTTACCGGAAAAGCCGCTGTCCCTGTACCGAGGTAACTGTTCACTCCGTTTGCAACGTGAAGTATTTCCCAATTTGCTGATGCGTGTTGTTCCCAAATAGTTTTTGTGCCATTCAATGCATAATGGTATATGTCTCCAGAGCCTGAAAGCGGAGCAAGTATCACGTTATCGTTTGGTGCAACGTGTATGTCATCTGCCGCTTCTAGTGTGATATCATTACCACCAATAATTTGTACTGTACCTGTACCAGTCGTAGTAATCATTAAATTATCGTTTGATCTATTACTAGTGATTTCGTTATCGTGTATTGTAACGTTGCCTAAAACAATATTTCCGTTTCCGCTCGTATCCAATACAAGGTCAGCATTAGAAACATTTGAAAACATTTTATTTCCTGAAAAAGAAATCTGTGAATTCACAGCAGTTTCAGAAATTAGTTCGTTGACGTTAGTGTAAAGATCAGTAAAGTTCGCTTGAACTTTTGTCATTGCCGATCTTAAATCATCACCTGTTCCGTCGTTTGCATTAGTTCCTAAATTTAAATTTTGTTGTGCCATAATCTATTATCCCTGACTTATTTTTAAATCAGTACCATCTCTCCAAAGTTGTCCAGCCACTGACGGGTCTGATGTTGGTAGTGTGCCAGTCATCATTACTTTATTTCCTTTAATTTCAACGTGTCCTGTTCCATTTGGATCCAGTATAATATTTCCATTTGTATCGGCACTTAACAGAGTATTTCCTGAAAGATTCAAATTACCCGATAATTCAGAGAAATTTTGGTTAACTTTATTAAAGGCCGTACGTAAAGTATCGCCTGTTGCTGAGTTTCCGTCTGTTCCGATGTCTATTGTTAATCTTGCCATATTATGTTCTCTACGTATTTATTAAATAGTTTTGAGTTCAATTATGTTCATAGAAACACTTAAAACATTGAGACTGTACGAGCGTCAAAGTAAACTTGGCATATACCACACTTTTCACCGTAAAAACACCCTATTTGTTTTCAAATGTGATTCATGCGGAGTTACGTTCTTAAGACCTAGATCTAAAGTAGATCCTGAAAGAGCATCTAATAATTATAAGCACGTTTGTTCATATTGTGACACTAAAAAATATGCACAAAAAGTTGGTGTAAAAATGAGAAAAATATACAAAATGGATGCCAGTTCTACAAGAACACTTTAATATTTACGCCAATTAATTTTTGCAGTACTCTCATCAATCGATTTTTTAAGATCGGCATATATCCCATAATGAAAATTTTCTATATCTTTCATGCCTTGGTGTAGGTGCACATTTTCTTCCAAATACTCTAATCTATTAATAAAATAAAAATTGGTGTGTTTGTAGTACCTTGCAATCTGCCTTAATTGGTATATCCATTCAAATTTAAGATATGCTTTCATGCTTACTCTACTTGGATAATTTATAGAATTTTTGTACATATTATTTTGACGTCTGCTCAATATTCCCTTATTCATTTCCCATTGTCTAGAACCCAATATGTCGAAACCAATTATAAAAATTTCATTGTTGTTGTCATGACAGGCAAGATGCACAGCAGAACAGCCTGATCCTCTATTTGTTGCAAAATCATGTATTTTGGTTGTGCCAGTTTTCGGATCGTTGCCATGCCAAAACCTGTGTGGATCATTCCTTTGATCACCATCGATTATGTAATTAAATTTTGGAAGATTTTGTATTGTGTATATTTTAGTATCTGTGGATATCTTATTATTTTTCTGAGCGTCTAAAAGTTCTTCAGACATCTCAGGATTGACTGAAACAATGTAATCACACAAATCTGGATTGTCTCTGTAAATGGCATTACAACCATATATGTTTCCGTTGCCTTTTAATTTTTCAATAGGAAAAATTGCTCGACTTTCGCCGTTGCCAATTACAAATGCTTTTGACATTTATGCACCAAAACTCTCCCCACAACCGCAACTTGAAGTAGCATTAGGATTCGATATCTCAAAGTGAGAACCGAATGCTTCTTCTTTCCAGTCTATCTTAGTGCCTGCAATATAAAGTATACTTGTTCCGTCTACAATAAATTTGCCGTTATCCCAAGATTCTACTGTGTCGGATTTTTCTATTTCATCGTTTTTGATAAATCCCCACTCATATTTGAAGCCTGCACAACCTCCGCCTTTGACTGCTAGGTGTACTGCATCTTTATCTGGGTTTTTAGACAGCAAATATTCCATTTGCGTTTTTGCTGAATCAGTTAATGTAAATGGTGTCATATTAAGTATTATTTAACTTTTTTATCATCATTTCTATCATCTGGTAAAATCCAGTTTGACGGTTCATTGTTAACATTTCATCTAACTTCATTCTTTTGAAATCGTCGACAGTAACCTTTTTAGCATCTTCTAAGGAAAGACTATTAAAAATATCTACTAAGATGTAAGCATAGCCTCCAGCAATCATCGCCTTGCTCCATGCTTTGAATTTTTCGTCTTCTCTATCAACATATAAATCATATTGACATTTTGTCACTTTATTTTCCATAACTTGTTTACTTTCACTTAAAGGATCGTCATTAAGTTTTTGTCCTAATCCCATAAGCCAATTGTAAACTTCAAGACTGTCGATTTGTTTAAGGGTTTCGATATAATCTTTATATTCGTTTAACTTGTCATCTAACTTTTGCTCCATAATGCCTCCGGATTTTTCATTGTTTTAATTTCTAATGCATTACCGTTAGGGTCAGCAAGGAACATTGTTTCTTGTTCATACTCTGTTCCTTCAAATCTTACGTAAGGTGGGTCAATATATTCTATCTGGTGTTTTGCAATTCTTTCCTTTAGTTCTGCAAAATCCTGTGCTGATATGTGTACCCCAAAATGAGGCACAGTTACATTACCCATATCAACATTATGTCTCTCTGCTTCTACTTTTTCTCCAGGTTCTGAGGCATGAAGAGTCAACTCGTTGCCCCATAAATTTATATCACACCATGCATCGGGATAATTGAATTCGCTATTTCCTTTCGTGCAACCAAGCACTTCAACATAAAACTTAATTGCAACTTTTAAATCGCCAGCCGGAATGGCTAAATGAAATCTATTTGAATCAATGTTCATCTGGGTCGTTGTCTCCATAATATTTTACTCCTATTGAGAACCAAAATAATATTGCTTCTCTTTTGCTGTTGAAACTCATAAAGGCTTCATTTTTCTCATGATCCCAATGCTCGTACCAACTATTGTCATTTTTAAACCACCACCCCCATTTGTGTTTGCAATTTGCTGAACACCAATGAAGCAATTCGGCAGGTACACCATAAGTTCCTAGACTCATATTGTACCTAAATTTTTTTTCATAACCACAGTCTGCTCTTTTAGGCAGTCTATAATATGCATCTTCACCTGCCCTTGGTAGAATTTTCTTTCTACGTTTAGGTTTTGGTTTTTTTATTTTCAACTTGTTCATAAAACATAATTTTATAAACTTTACTTCCAGTTGTCAACTATAAGTTTATCACCACAATTAAATGGTTTTGGTTCCCCATGGAAGACTGCGGTATGACAATCATCTGGTATAGTTGGCGGATTTTGGAAAACAAACTTTTTTCCGTTCCTTATTTTGGTATCTTTTTTGCCAACCATTTCCCATTTGTATGATTGAATCCATGTTACTGGCCATCTTGTTGCAGTTTTTCCTTCCTTTGCTGTGATGTAATCTTGATCACCGTGGTTGTTGCCTTGTATTCTTTGCCAATGATCATTATAGATGTCCCATAAATGATTCAATGATCCGGCTTCCCAACGCATAACTGAACTATTACAAATATGCCAATTTTCTATTCTGCATCTGTTGAAGTCTTGCAGTATACAAAATTTGCCAGGTTCGTAGTCCCATAGATTATCTATGTTTCGAAACAATACAACATCTAAATCAAAATATAAAAGTGTACCTTCCAGTGGCAAATCTTTAGAAAACATCCAAACTTTGCTCCACCAAGTTTTTATTCCTGGGTGTGAAGGAAATTTTATGATATTAATATCTTCATCAAGACCTGTTTCGTCATCTGTGATGCAACTAAATTTGAAATCAACTGTGGATTGTCGCTTACACATATTCTTAAGAATATTGACATATTCCGGAATATATTTTGGACCCCATTTTACGCAAATTATGTTCTTCATTATGCGTATTTACTTTTCTTATTTTTTATAAATTGCTGAATTGGCACCATGTTCTGCACATTCTACTTCTACTACATAGCACCTATTATTTGTTTTTTCTCTGATAAGTTTATCTGCAAAGTTAAAGGCGTGTTCGGCAAATTTTTCTGCACCAACACCATCAAAATATCTGATCTCTGCTAAATCTAATGCCTCAAGTTCTTTAAACTTTTCGATGTGTGGATCATTGTTATCTAATGCAAGTTTGTGATCAAACTTGTCTTCGAGCCATGCCTTTAAAGGTTTGAGTCCCCCAAAGTCCACTGCCCAATTTTTATCATCTAAGTTATCACAACCAAATGTGAATCTAAATTGTAAACTATACCCATGTAACAAATGACAATGCGAGTGATCTGCATTAGGTTGTCTAAACACACAGGCAAGTCCTATATTGTGTCCATATGTTTTTGTAGAGTAATATGTCATTAATGTAGTTTCTTATTCATGTGAAACTCTAAATCTAAGTCTGCTGTTTTTTCTTTTAAAGTTTCAGTTAGTTCGTTGTATATATTTAACTCTCCATCAAGTATACTTTTTAATAAATGAACTAGAACTGCAAACTCTGGTTTCTTAGTAACATCTTCTGGCACAATATTATTTTTTTCCATAGCATGAAGCATCGCTTCTGTCACGTCGACTAGTGCCTGAATAGATTTTTTGTGTTCAGATATGTTATCCATTTAATACTCCAACCACCCAAAGTGTTCCAAATATTATTAGTGCTATACTTGCCGGTTCCATATTTTCTCCTATGTAATAATTTTAGGCTTAGGTGCTTGTACAACATTAGAGGTAACTCTTATGTATTCGTCCTTAACTTTATCACCAGTAAGATCATCTGCAATAATTTGATTACTCGTAATTGAAACACCATTTTCCTGTCTGGCTGTTGCAAAAAAGTTTCCAAAAGCAAGTCCTTGTGGACCATGCATCATTACTAAAGGTTTCTCTATTGTGATTACACCGTTATCGCCTGATTTGAATTTTCCAAGGACTTCTTCCCCAGATACTAATTTTAATGATACTATATCATTTTCTTTGTAATTGCTCATAACCTTATTATAAACTTTATTTAGACTTTGTCAACTGCTTATTAATAAACTTGGCCATTCCTTCATAAGTTTCTTGAAAAACGTTTTTATGTTTTTTCCACTCTTCTGGCATTTTCCAGTCTTCCTTATTAACCACTACCCATCTGCAATCAGATAATTCCATTAATTTATCGAACTGATGAATCCAGTACGAGGGATCAACTGCTCGTTTAATGTACTCATAACCTTTAGTATTCTTATAGATATTGTTAACGCCTTGTTTTGGTAATCCGTGCAAATCAAATCCAATCATGAAAATAACTTTAGGTTTGAACATTGTTGCTACCACTCCTGCATAAGGTCCAGTCCCCCAGTGAAATGGTTGATCCCATCTTTCATCATTTTCATAAGGTAAAGGTGGTAACTCTTTCACATTCGGCCACATAGCAAATTGCCCAACCCAATCTTTCCTTGTGTAAATTGTAGTTCCTTTGCCGCAAGTATTTGCCGCTTCTTGACACATATGTTTGTCTACACATACCACATAATCTAAATTGTAATCTCTGAACATCGCATTACATCCTACCACTGTGGTAAACTTTTTTAGTGGTATAATATCAAATCCAAAACGACTTTCACCGTTTCCTATAATGCTTACAAACTTGGTCATAATACTATTTAATCACCCCTTTAAACTGCTTTAGAGCGGCGTACAGCACTGGTAAATTACTTTCGTATACTTGCATCACCCTTCACAAACTTAGGCCCTTTTTTGACTACAGATTGCTCATCAATTACCAAAAATTCCTCATTGAACATATCCATTATTCTTTTGTGTACCTTATTTTTTGGTAAATCTGTGTTCATATTTTTTAATTCATTTACAAATTTATTTCTTTTATGATTACTTCTGCAAAGACTTTCTGCATCGTGGGCCAACTTGTCTATCAAATATGCATCTGTTTTTATATGTTTTTCCCACTCTTTATCTTTTTGTGATTGAATTTTTGCTTGTTCTTTGTCAGTGTATACTTCTGTGATTGCAAATTTTTTTTCTACCTGTTTGGCACTTTTAGCATGACAATAATAACTTATTCCATTGTTCATAAATGAAGGAATCTTTTTGTCACATTTGTAACCATAATCTATGAGATGCTTTTCAACAAAATCCACAAACTCCTTGTCTTTTTTTGGATTGTCTGTTCCGCATATAGCATCAGGAAATCCGCTACACCAATTGTCTTCAATTAAAAAATATTTTACCCAGGGCATATCTGTAGTTAGTCTTCGTTAACCAGATGCCATACAGTTTTATATCTATCCCATGCTTTTTGGAGGCTGGGATATTTACGTCTTAGTTTTATTGCTTCTTCTCCTACCATATCTTGTTCGTCATATGATAATTCAATATCCTTTGCTTTTTGCGACTGAGAAATAAGTCTTCCTCGAGTGCCGTTTTTCTTTTGGACATATACCGTTTCTCCTCCATCTGGTGAAATGTAAATTGCCATTAGTAATACTGTGTATAATCTCCCTTAGGATGTGATCTTCTAATTCCATTATGTACTTTAGGATCACTATCTCCTTTATGTCTAGGAATGAAATGAATGTGCGGCCAAAAAATACTTTGTCCTGCCGCGGCACCTATGTTTTGACCAACATTGAATCCATCCATTTTCTTCTGTTTAATCCACTGTTCTCCACAATAGAAAGCAAGTTTGTATGCTTCACCAACATATGACACTTCGTTCTTTTTTGGAATGAATAATAAATGACCTTTAGTCACAGGATATTTGTCTCTGAACACTGCCACTTTATCATTCTCGTACATTGGTTTGTCGTTGCTCAACCATGTACTTTCTTCATAAAAGTCTATCTGTTCACGTGGTTTCTTGTATGTAGGTTTTTTTGATTGCATTGGTTTTTATAATTCCTATTTTTATATTAGTTGAATTTGGTCTGTATCGCAACCTAATTTCTTCCCAATACTTTGTTTTTGGGACAGATGTATTATCATCTGTTAGGTTCAATAGATTAACAATCGCTTTTCTTACTTTTTCAGCACCGCCGTGTTTTTTACAAGTGTCTGATCTGCCCACGTGTACTACTTTGTCTCCTATTTTAATTTTGTACACACAGGATAATCTAACAAATTTATACGGTGGATCTTTCTTGTGTTTGCATTTTTTCTTATCAAACGTGTAAAAATCAGTGATTGTATGCCATTGTATTTCAGCCATAACCTATAATAACATTAAATACGTGTATATGCTACCAAAAAATAAAATTGATACAGCAGGATTTAAAGAAGAAAAAGCAAAGGTAATTGAAGAATTACCACACGACTATCGAGGATACTGTCCGTCGCTGTGGAAAGAAATTTTCGTCAACACACGTGGAAACATAGGACCTTGCTGTGTATGGCGAGATACAAATTGGTCAGGACAAGAGTGGACAGGAGCAGAAACAGAAATCAAAACAGTTGGTAGTGATTTACATAACACAGAATATCTACAAAAACAAAGACAAACTGTGTTAGATAATAAAATTCCAAAAGGATGTAACTATTGTGTAAAGCAAGAAGAGATTGGTATAAAATCTCAAAGAAAACATCTCATTGACAAATTAGGGCCGTTGGACGAAAATATTCTTAAAAGCACTCGTGTACCAGACGACTCAATAGAATATTTAGACATTAGACCTGGAAATACTTGCAACTATATGTGTAATTTTTGTAGTCCTTTCGCAAGTCATTTAATTGGCAAAGAATGGAAGAAGTCTGACGAGGCCGGAGTCAGCAATTTTTTTGTGCAATACTCAAAAGAATTAAAATTCAGTAGTTCACAAGTAAAGTTAAAATTCTTAGATAGTTTCTCAAAGTTTAAAAATTTAAAATTTGTTCACGTTGCTGGCGGTGAGCCGTTTTATATGAGAAAAGAACTAACACAAATTATAGATTCTATTCCAAACAAACATCAAGTTACATTCAGAGTGATTACAAACCTCTCTTTATACAACGAAGAGATAATGGAAAAATTATCTGAATTTAAAAAAGTTCGTTTCCAATTAAGTGTAGACGGTGTTGGCAAATCGCTTGAAATATCTCGTTGGAGAAGTAATTGGGAGAACATACAAACTAATATTAAAAAATATATTGAGTACAGAAACAATCATCCGCATTTTGATATGTCATTTGTGCCAGCGATCAGTGTTTATACATTGTTGACATTACCAGAACTTTTACAATTTGCTATGGATAACAAAATTTATTCTGATGTTCTTTTTGTACAAGACCCAATACAACAGAGAATAAATCTTTTACCTGTTCATGTTTTACAAAATGTAAAAGAAAAAATTGTACAAAAATTTTTAGGAAATGAAATTAATAGTGAATATTGCAATTATCGAGATATTATACGACAACTAAATTATTACATTGAAAATAACAAAATAAAAGGTGAAACTATTAATATGTTTTGGGATTGGCAAGAATATTTTGAAAAACAAAGAAATTATTCTTTGAAAGAAGAATTACCTGAATTATATCCTTTGATTAAAACTCTTTAATATTAAAGTGTTTGTAGACTGCTTGAACTTTTTTTGCTTGATAATAACAATCTGCTAGGGCATTGTGAGCCTGTTTTCTCTCATCGCCAAAGTCTCTTGGTACTAAACCAAACAAAGTTCGTGAGTCTCTGATTTGCCAATACTGCCATGGAACTGGATGTCCTAATTGTGCGTATAAGTTTTGTAGAATAGCATAATCAAACAGAGGACCTTGGCACCAAAAGACATCTACTCCGACCGCAAATTTATTCAATTGTTTGATTGTGCTGTCTAATGTTTCTCTGTTGTCCTCTCCTAGTGCTTCTTCCTGTATTTCTTTAGGTTGTGATGTCCACCAGTTAAGTGTGTCTTCCATCACGTGCCTGCCCATGCTTGTTTGAGAATCCACATCAACTTTGAAATACAAAGGTTGTGATGGTTCGTCTTGTGTGTAAGGATTAAACTTTATTGCACCTATGGTCAGTATTACAGAGTTTGGATTAGTGCTTAACGTTTCCAGATCTATCATAGCATGAATCATATGTTATTATACTACGAGATTGTAAATTTGTCAATTAAGCAGGATCGCCGGAAGGTTTACCAGTGTTATCTTGCTCACTGAAGTTTTTAAACTCTTGTTCAGTCATGCAGTAAATTTCTCCTGCTGAACCCGGGTATGTATCCATCATGTACTGTTTCACAGACTCCGCTGAAGTATTGCACGATTCTCTAGAACTGTAAAGATCTTGTTCAAATATTGTTTGGCAGTTTGCACCAAAACATATTATTATTACCATTATGAATTTCATAATTCTCCCTTGCCGTTAAAAATATTTAATGTTGTTATTGGAAATGAAAAGTGCTACTACTTCTTTTTCTTATCTCTAAATGTATGTACTTTTGTACGCAGTCTTATTAAATCGTTGTCCAACATTCGGACTCTATCAATTAATTTTATAAGTGTTCCAGATGTAGCACCTAACTTCGGTGTAATCTGCTTTGTAATAAAATTGTAGAGATAGTAAATGAAGTACGCCAAGAAAAATACTGCTACAACCGGAAACCCATACTCGCTTATAAGTGTTGCTATGTCCATTAATCTTTCCTTGCGTCTTCTTTGCCATCTGCTCTAGCAACTCTGTCTGTGTCGACTGGTATACCAAGTTGTTCAGATACTTCTTGATCAATTTTTAAAATGTCGTTATTCATTGTTTTTACTCTATTATCTAATTGTGTAATGACGCTCTCAATAAACTTAATTGAATTAACAATGCCGCTGAGGATGTATTTTATAATAATCATCACAAATGCACCCATACCTATTGCGGCCACAATTGGTAATCCTACATCTGTTACTAAACTCCAAAAACTGTTCATAATGTGTGTATTTAATCTTTGATAGTGTACACTTTTATTTCTTCTGTCTTGCCTTTTACAGTTATACTATCAATAAACTCAAATGGATATGATGTTTCTATTGTGTGTCTTGTATCCTCACCAATTACTATGGTTTTGCCTAATGTTTTGCTTGACGATTCCAATCTTGATGCTAGATTTACTGCATCACCTATAACAGAATAATCAAATCTTTGTTCTGATCCCATATTACCAACAAGTGCTTCACCTGTGTTGATTCCTATTCCTATGTTAATCTGTGGTAGTCCTTCTGCTTGGAGATGCATATTCAATTCCTTTAGTGCCGTAGTCATTTCAAGGGCACTCTTGACTGCTAGTTCTCTGTGTTTTCTATTTTCAATAGGTGCATTCCAGAATGCCATTATGCAGTCACCCATAAACTTGTCTATAGTTCCACCATTTGAGATTATTACATCTGTCATGCGAGTCAGGAACCTATTGATTAATTTTGTGAGTCCTTCTGGATTGCCCTTGTACTTCTCACTTATAGGAGTAAATCCTCTGATATCTGAAAATAAGAAAGTCATCTCTCTTGTCTCGCCGCCTAGTTTCAACAGTGAAGGGTCTTTCTGTAATTTTTTAACCATACCAGGATCCAAATAGTGTTCGAACTGTTTCTTAATCTGTTTTCTTAATCTGCTTTGAGTTGCAAAGTTATTGTATGTGCTGTGTGCCCATATCAAAAATATAAACAATACTGCGAATGATGGATCGACCAACCAACCTTTATTTGCGTATGCCATGAAAGAAGCATAACTTATTCCACCAGTTATAAAAACCAGCAATGGTACTGATAACAAAACAGAAGTTCTAGGGATTAGTACAATCAATAAAAGACCTAACGCCGCCATGAAAAGTATCTCGTATGTGTCTGCTTCTGCAGGACGCAATAAAAATTCTCCAGTGAGTAAAGTATCAAGTGCTTGAGCAGTTATTGCCTGATCTGTTGTTAGGCCAAACGGTGTGTACTTTAGCACACTCAATCCCGCGGCATCTAATCCTATTACTACTATTCGATTTTTAAATTTGTTTTCGTTAAAATCACCAGACATGATTTCATCTACGGACATATTCACATAGTTTGCAGGATCAGTATAACTGATATACATTTCGGCATTGTGATTCACTGGTATCCCTACATCTTTCTTCACAAGTATTTCGTCTATGCCGTGTTCTTTGGCAATTACTTTTATTCTGCTAGAGCCATATAGTAATCTTAAATTTTCTAGTATCATACTAGGATACAATTTTCCGTTGATGCTTATAATCATTGGCATTTTTCTTACAACCGCATCAGGTTCTGGCGAGGTTACATTTACTCCTAAACCTTTTGCTGTTGCTGATAGTTTTGTTGTCGGAGCAACTATCCCTCCAAACTCGTATACCCATTGACTAGGATTTCCCTTTTCAATCATTTGTGTAGTGCTTGGAAGTATGTTGTCAACTTCATTTTTAACACTCATCATTAAAACAGAATTAGATTCGTTAAGAGCAACTGCAAATATACCATCTGTGTCCAATAATTTTTGTTCTAACTGCTCTCTCAAATCGTTGTCCATGGGCATACTTTTTAAATATTCTACACCACTCATTCTATCTGGTTCTGCATACAAGATATTATGATTAACTATTATTGCACCTGAGTCAACAATTTTTGCATGAAGTATTGCCATGATATGCCTAGGCCACGGCCATTGTCCGTATTTTTTTAAGTCTGCTTCGGTGATGTTTACAACTGTGACTGAGTCACTTACCTTATCTCGTGGATGTAGTACTTGAAAATAATCCCACGTTTTATATTTTAAGATTTTTACAGAGTCAGGATTATTGACACGAACACCTAGCAAGACAAGTGCAAGTAGTAAAACCATCCAAACAGAAGTTAAAATTTTCATCCGCCGCCAAATCCTGTCCAGTTCCATGGATCCTTGAACTTGTCTTCAACAGATTTGTGTGGTCTGGCTGTGCATCTAATAAACAGTCCAACTAATATCCCTATTAAAAACCAAGTAACCATTATCTTTCCTGTAATGCTTGTCCCATTCCGTTATGGAAAGGTGTTGTTACATAACTTAATACTGTTCTTTCTCCAGTTAATATGAAAACCAGCACATGGATTCCAGGAACCAGAGTGTATTTTGTATCTCCACTTGTAAATTCTTGAGTATCTATTTCCAGTTCTATATCATACCATGCGGCAGTATCAGACTGCACAGCATCTGGAGATATGGATATTATTTTTGCATCGATGGGTTCA
>Ga0163111_10000972_pt1 | contig 17307 bp, 14 predicted proteins | sample CRUFie1St18metaG_FD_109645 | JGI IMG/M metagenome (GOLD analysis project Ga0163111, IMG submission 109645) | Marine microbial communities from the Costa Rica Dome - CRUD Field 142mm St18 metaG | ecosystem: Environmental > Aquatic > Marine > Oceanic > Photic zone | place: Costa Rica: the Eastern...
CTCTTTGATTGAGAATAATCTTAGTTATTAAATTCTTACAATTTACACAGGCTTGATCTTCTCTGTCATAAACCGATAGTTGGATTTTAAAATATCCAGCAGAACCTTCTGCTGAATAGAAATCTTTAAGAGTAGTTCCCCCAACTTGAATAGCTTTTTGTAAAATTATTTTTGAATTTTCTGTTATTTTCTCACACTCTATATGTGATATTGTTTTAGCCTTCCTTCTTGGATCTACTGAAGATTTAAAAAGTATTTCAGAGGCATAAATATTTCCAATCCCAACAACATGACTCTGGTTCATAATAAAATTCTTTATGCTGGTGTTAGATTTTCTAGTCTTTTCATAAAGATAGGTTTTCGAGAAATCCTTAGATAGAGGTTCTGGACCAAGTTTAGAAATTAAAAAGTGTTTATCGTATGATTCTGTCACATGAATTGAACCAAATCTTCTAGGATCGTTATAAATTAATTTATTTTTTTTAAATATTAATTCAACATGATCATGTTTTTTAAAGAAATTGTCTTTGATATTTGCAATCCTTAGTGTCCCAGACATTCCCAAATGAACTATTAATTGATAACTATTAAGATCAAATATGATGTATTTAGCTCGACGGAATATTTTTCTAATCTTTGTTCCGCCAATTTTTTTATTGATATTTTTATCTATTTTCCATCTAAGATTGGGGTTATATACCTTTATAGATTCGACTGAATCTTGTTCAAATGATTTTATTGCTCTAAGGGTTGTTTCTACCTCAGGTAGTTCGGGCATTAATTAAGAAAATTATTAATGTCGCTTATATTTTCAGGTTCTAAATTGCCTGCAGAAAGCCCAAGTCGAAGATTTGCAAGAATATAATCATATTTTGCATTTGCTAGATTCCTCTCAGCACTATATAGGTTCTTTTCAGATTGTAATAAGTCCACTATATTTCTAGTTCCAACCTCATAGCCAACTCTAGTAGCTTCAAGTGCACTAGTGGCTGAAACCACTGCCTGTTTTTGCGCATTTACATTAGCTACCAAAGTGATGACGTTTGAGTATTGTGATCTGACTTCTTGAATAACCGATCTTTCTATGAATAAAGTATCTTCTATTGATTTATCATAATCAGCGTAAGCTTTTTTTCTTCTTGAATTAATCGCACCGCCTTGAAATATGGGCATGCTCAATTGAAGACTATAAGATCTCCTCTCAGTCTCGCTTGGAACTGTTATTAATAAACCCCCTGTATCAATATCAGTATATCTATACTGATTTGTTTCTGATTCGCTTATATTGCCAACAATATCAACTTTAGGCAGGTGATCTGATGCAGCTCCTCTAGCAGAGCTTTTAGAAGCCTCTCTTCTTAGCCTTGCAGCCTTTAATCTATAATTATTTTTTATTGCAAGCTTTACCCAGTCTTCTTTTGATGCAGGGAAGGGGTTAACAATTGGCAAATTATCTCCCAATGGGTCAATGCTATAAACTTCTCTTCCTATTAAAGCATTTAAAGCCTCTCTTGCAGAAAAGACTTGTCCCTCCGAAGAAATTCTTGAGGCTAAACTTAGATCATATGCAAGCTGGGCCTCTTGAACACCAGTAATGGCAGATAAGCCCACTTCAAATCTTTGCTTAGCTTGATCAAGTTGTTTTTTGATTGCCTTTTCTTCTGATTTAGCGGCATTCAAATTATCTATAGCTCGCAATACACCAAAATATAATTCAGCAGTCCTAACAACTAGATTTTGCTGCTCATAACCAAAATCAGCTTCTGCAGCATTTGTTAAAGATTGTGAACCTTTATATTGGAACCAAGAATCTAGTCTTATCAATGGTTGGCTGAATCTAGCAGAAGAAGAAAAACTATTATATTCGTTGCTTAGGATTCCGCCCTGGTATGATTCATTCCAGCTTGTTTGACCACTAATTGAAACACTTGGCATTAGGCCAGCTCTTCCTTGAACTACTATTTCTTTGCCTGATAAAAGAGAAAATTCAGCTGCTTTATACTGAGGATCATTTTCTAAAGCCTCATTATAAATATCAACAATATTCTCAGACGAGGCTATTCCAGAGATCAAAGCTAGCGATGTAATAAGTATATTTTTCATTAGATGCATTATTGTATTATATGTAAAGTAAACTTGTCATTAATTAATTTAATGTTTACAGTGTTAACATTAAACACTTTTTGTCTCTATATTGTCAATAAGGGGCATTTCAGAAATTTTATTAATTATTAAAAGTTATTAGTCCATCTTAGAGTAGAATATGGACAATAAGTTCAAAATATAAATTTATGATTTGTATGAATCAAATTTTTTTAAAACTAAAAACAAGGTAATTAAAATTGGCTAAGAATTCATATGACTCAAAAGCAATTGAGGTCTTATCAGGTCTTGATCCAGTCAGGAAAAGGCCGGGGATGTATACCGATACAAGTTGTCCAAATCACCTTGTTCAAGAAGTTTTAGATAATTCAGTTGATGAGGCGCTGTCTGGCCATTGTTCAAATATAAAAGTTAAATTATGCAAGAATGGATTTATTGAAGTATCAGATGATGGCAGAGGAATGCCTGTAGATATTCATCCAGAACACAAAGTCTCAGGTGTCGAATTAATCATGTGTAAATTGCATGCAGGGGCTAAATTTTCGGGGAAGGAATATAATTTTTCTGGTGGGCTACATGGCGTAGGTGTTTCGGTTGTGAATGCTTTATCTTCAGAGCTTGAAGTTAAAATTAAAAGGGACTCAAAAGAGTTTCTTATAAGTTTTGCAGATGGAGAAAAAACAAAAGAGCTTCATCAAATAGGCGAGGTTGGTGTTAGAAATTCAGGCACAACCATTAGATTTATGCCCAATAAAGGTTACTTCGAATCTGAAAAGATACAAAAGAAACATCTTAAACATTTATTAAAAGCAAAAGCAGTGTTATGCCCTGGGCTTCAAATAGATTTTCATGATGAGAAGAAGTCTGAAAGAATTAAATGGGCTTATGAAGATGGTCTAAGTGGTTATTTACTAGAATCTTCTGCTGATCTTGATTTATTGATTGATGAATCTATTACTTGCTCCAATTCATCTGAAACCCAAGAAGTTGAATTTGCAATAAATTGGTCTAAAAATTCTCGCAAAGACCTATTAAATGAAACATACGTAAATCTTATTCCGACTCTTCAGGGTGGTTCTCACTTTAATGGTTTTAAATCTGGTTTATTAGAAGCTTTGAAAGAGTTTTGTGAATATAGAAATTTATTACCAAAGGGATTAAAGATAGTAGCAGATGATGTAATTAATAATTCAATTTTTGTTATTTCTTCAAAAATGCAAGACCCTCAGTTTGCCGGCCAAACAAAAGAAAGACTAGATTCTAAAGACCATATGTCATTTGTAAGTTCTGTTACGAAGGATGTTTTAAGTATTTGGTTTAATAAGCATACTGAAGAAGGGGAAAGAATTGCTGAGCTAGCAATTGCTTCGGCTCAATTAAGAGCCAAAGCATCTAAAACAGTAGAAAGAAAGAAATCTTTTAAGGGCCCAGCTCTCCCGGGTAAATTATCAGATTGTAATAGTGAAGATCTTAATGAAACTGAATTATTCCTAGTAGAAGGTGATTCTGCAGGTGGATCTGCTAAACAGGCAAGAGAAAGATCTTTTCAAGCCATCATGCCGTTAAGAGGGAAAATACTAAATACTTGGGAGCTTGAAAGTACAGAGATTATAAAATCACAAGAAATTAAGAATCTTTCTACAGCGATTGGGGTTCTTCCAGGAAATCCAGATACCAGCATGTTGCGATATGGAAAGATTTGTATATTAGCAGATGCAGACTCAGACGGACTCCATATTGCAACCTTGTTATGTGCCCTTTTTCTCCAACACTATAAACCACTTGTAAAAGAGGGAAGGATTTATGTTTCAATGCCACCACTTTATAGAATTGATTGTGCAAAAGAGGTAATTTATGCATTAGATGATGCTCAAAGAGAAAGTATTGTTAAGGAGTTGAAAAAGAAAAAAGGGAAGCCAAAAATTAATATCCAAAGATTTAAAGGCCTTGGAGAAATGAATCCAAGTCAATTAAGAGAGACTGTTATGGATCCAAAAACAAGACAGCTGGTAGGCCTGACAATTTCTGCAAACGATAACGCTAGCTCAATAATGGATTTATTATTAGCAAAGAAAAGGGCGCCAGACAGAAAGGAATGGTTGGAAAAGAAAGGAAGCTTAGCTAAGGTATAAAAATATAGTTATGCAAGATAAGAATAAATCAATTAGCTTAAAGAAATATGCAGAAGAGTCATATTTAAATTATGCAATGTACGTTATTCTTGATCGAGCTCTTCCCAATGTGGGAGACGGCCTTAAACCAGTGCAAAGAAGGATTTTATATGCCATGTCTGAGCTTGGCTTAAATGCGGGCGCTAAGTATAAAAAATCTGCAAGAACTGTTGGAGATGTTATAGGAAAGTTCCATCCCCATGGCGACAGTGCTGCATATGAGGCCATGGTTTTAATGGCTCAGAATTTCTCATTTAGATACCCTTTAGTAGATGGTCAGGGTAATTGGGGGTCTCAGGATGACCCTAAATCTTTTGCTGCAATGAGATACACAGAGTCTAAATTAACTCAATTCTCAAATTTATTACTAGATGAATTAAAATTTGGGACTGTTGATTGGCAGCCCAATTTTGATGGCTCTTTATTAGAACCAGTGATTTTCCCTGCTAGAGTTCCATCAATACTATTAAATGGGACTTCTGGTATAGCTGTTGGCATGGCAACTGATATTCCTTCTCACAATATAAATGAAGTCATCGATGCAACAATATTAATGTTAGACAAACCCTCCTCAGGATTGTCTGATATTTTAAAATATATTAAAGGTCCAGATTTCTCAAATGGTGCAAAATTAATTCTTAGCGATGAAGAATTAAATGAGATCTACACAACCGGTAAGGGTGGATATAAAATACAAGCTAGCTGGGTTAAAGAAGAAACCCAAATAATAATAAACGCACTTCCTTACCAAGCATCTGGAGCAAAAATTCTAGAACAGATTGCAGATCAGATGCAAAATAAAAAGATACCTATGGTTGTTGACCTAGCTGACGAGGGCGATCATGAGCAGCCAATAAGATTGGCAATAACAATGAAATCAAATAGAGTCAATGCAGATGACTTAATGAATCATTTGTTCGCGTCTACTGATTTACAAAAATCCTATAGAGTAAATATGAACCTTATCTCTCTTAAAGGGAGCCCAAAAGTTTTTTCTTTAGTTGAGTTAATAAAGGAGTGGTTAACTTTTAGGAAGAATACCGTAACAAGAAAATTAGAACATAGATTAGATCAAGTTAATGATAGGCTGCATATACTAGAAGGTTTGCTTATTGTTTATCTAGATCTAGATAAAGTAATAAAAATTATTCGTGAGTCAGATGAGCCAAAAGCTGAAATTATTAAGAATTTTAAAATTTCTGAAATACAAGCAAATGCTATTTTAGAGATTAAGTTAAGACAGCTCGCTAAGCTAGAACAAATTAAGCTAGAAGAAGAGAAATCTGGACTAGAGAATGAAAAGAAAGACATTGAAAAAGTTCTTGGATCATCCAGCCGATTAAAGACCTTAATTAAAAATGAATTATTAGAGATAAAAAATGAATATGGAGATGAAAGAAACTCTCCCATAGAAAGTAATTCAGATGCTAAGGTGTTCTCTGAAGAAGAAACTTTAGTTACAGAGCCTATAACAGTTATTTTATCTTCGGCTGGATGGATAAGGGGTGCTAAGGGACATGATATTGACCCAAGCTCATTAAGTTTTAGGGGTGAAGACTCTTTACAAGACTTTTGCAGAGGCAGAAATAATCAAAACGTTGTATTTTTAGATTCACAAGGCAAAGCATATTCAATACCCGGACATACACTACCTTCTGCTAGAGGTATGGGAGAGCCAATAACAGGAAGAGTATCAGCAGATTCAGGCGTTGAGTTTTTATCAAGTGTTATAGGTAATGATGAAGATAAATTTATTATCACAAATTCAGCGGGTTATGGTTATATCTCTGAATTTAAGAATATGGTTTCATCAAAGAAATCAGGCAAAGCTTTCATGAAACCGCCAGAAGGAGCAAAGCTATTAAAAGCCCATAAAGTCGAAGATGCACATAAATATATTGTTGCTGTATCTAATACTGGCAGATTATTAATTTTTTCTCTCTCTGAGTTGCCCGTTCTAGGTAAGGGCAAGGGTAATAAAATTTTAAATATTCCCAAAGCAAAATTTGAATCTGGTGAAGAATCTTTATCTCATGTAGCCTTATTAGCAGATTCAAGCAGTTTAAGAATAGATAGCGGTAAACAATTTTTAACTCTAAAAATTAAAGATTTAGAAAACTACATTTCATCTAGAGCTAAAAGAGGAAATCTTTTGCCACAAGGTTACAGGAAAGTTGATTCTATATCAGAAGAAATAGACTCTAAGCTTGCTGAAGCTGATCAATAGAATTTTCTAGAATACTTAATCCTGATTTAATTAATTCATCTTCAATAATAAGGCTTGGTGCTATTCGGATAGTATTATTATTAGCCTTTAGAACCATTAAACCATTCTTATAGCACTGCTTAAGAACTGTATCGAGGTTTACTGAGTCAGTTATCTTCAGCTTGCACCCTATCCATAACCCAGCAGTATTTATTCTTTCAAAACAGTCTAATTTCTTATTTATTTCTTCAAGTCTTTTAATAAATAGTTTTTCTTTTTTAGCTACGCTTGAAAGCAAGGTTTTTTTGCTAACAGTTTTAATTACCTCATGAGCAACAGAACAGGCTAATGGGTTTCCTCCAAACGTAGTACCGTGAGCTCCAACTTGCATTGCTTCAGCAATTTTATTTGTGGTTAGAATTGCGCCAATAGGAAAGCCATTACCCAAACCTTTAGCTGAGGTAATAATATCTGGCTTAATATTAAATTGTTCATATGCAAATAAAGTACCAGTCCTTCCCACCCCTGATTGCACTTCATCAATAATAATTAGCGCATTATTTTTTTTACAAAGTTTCTTAACTTTACTGAGAAAGTTTCTTTTAGCTTTGACTATTCCTGCTTCGCCTTGAACCAATTCTAGAACAACAGCAGCTGTTTTTTTATTAATCATCTTTTCTAAGCCTTCAATTTGGTTATATGGATGATGTTTAATTCCTGAAGGAAGAGGGCCAAAACCATTTGTCATTCTTTCTGATCCATTTAATGCAATTGTCATTAAAGTTCTTCCGTGAAAAGCGTCATTAAATGCAACAATCTCATTCTTATTCTTTCCAAAATTTAAATTTGCATATTTTCTAGCAGTTTTTACTGCTCCCTCCATAGCCTCTGCACCGGAATTAGCAAAAAATATTTTCTCAGCAAATGTCTTTTGACATAATATTTTTGCAAGGTTAAGAGCTGGAGCATTTGTTAATGCATTTGATAGATGCCATATATGTTTTGATTGTTGGTTAAGTATTTTTACTAATGGAGGATAGCAATGACCAAGACTTGTTACCGCTATACCTGAGGCAAAATCTATATATTTCTTTTTTTTGCTATCCCAAACAATTGATCCTTTTGCTTTTACTGGAATAAAATTAGCTGGATTATAGACAGGCATCATATAATCATCGAATTGTTTTCTTGTAGCCATATATAAATTATACGTGATTTCAGTTAAAAAAATTAACCAAAAAAATTTTCAAATTTTAATCCAGCCAAATAGTTCACTTCATGGCTGGGCACGATTCTTTTTTCTATTAAGCATATTTATATTATGCGGAGGGATTGCCGTTATTTTTTACTTTGTTGGAGCAATTATGATTTTGCCATTTGCTGGGATAGAGCTAGGGGTAGTTTTTTTAGCCTTTTATTTGAATTTTAAATGGAGCCAACAAAAAGAGTTAGTATATTTATCGCCAGAGCTTGTTAAGGTAGAAAGGGGTCGAAAACAAAAGGAGTATGAATGGAAAGAGTTTAGAACTTTTACTGTTTTTGAAGTTAGCAATAAAACAAATGGAATAAGTTTAGGTTTTACATCCAAAGGCAAGAAAGTAATTATTGGCGAGTTCCTAAATAATGATGATAAGGTAAAACTTAGATCAGAAGTTGAAACTATTATTATCTATTTAAACGAACTAGACCCAGCTATTTAATTTTTTCTTTACTTCAATTAGTTTTAATTTTTTAACTTTAGGGATTCCGTTAACGTATTTTATTTTTACCTCACCCTTAATAAGTGGTTGAAGGTAATCTATAGCTTTTTTAGTTATGCCGTACCCATCTTTTGATATATAACTCTTTGGTAGTTTTTTCTCTACATTAGCTATTTTAGAGAGTGGAGCTGGCTTAATCTTCCAAGAATAATTAGGGCCCTTACTTCGAACTATTACAGGCATCACGCTATTCATACCTTTTACAGCGTATTCAATAGCCTTCATTCCAACAGCTTGTGCTTGGCGCAGATCGGTTTCTGATGAAAGATGCCTTGCACTTCTTTGGAGGTAATCAGGTACAGCCCAATGGGTCTTAAGTTTAAGATGTTTAGTAACCAGACTAGACAAATATGGCGCTACACCACCTAATTGAGCATGCCCAAATGAATCTTTGGAAGTGGATTCAGTTAAAAACTTTCCTTTAGAATTCTTAATTCCTTCTGAAGCAACAACCACACAGTAACCATCTCTAGATACTGATTCTTTTACTTTGCTTAGAAAGCTTCTTTGATTAAAGGTAATTTCAGGAAATAGTATTAGATGAGGAGCATTTGTTATATTATTTTTAGCTAAACCTCCAGCAGCTGCAATCCAGCCAGCATGCCTACCCATCACTTCAAGAATAAATACTTTTGTAGAAGATTCTGACATTGATTTAAGATCAAGTGAGGCTTCTTGAGTTGAAGTGGCAATATACTTAGCAACTGAACCAAAACCAGGACAGCAATCAGTTATTGCAAGATCATTATCTACAGTCTTGGGTATAGCTATACATTTAATATCATAACCAACTTTTGCGCCTAATTTAGATATCTTAAAAGCCGTATCAGCTGAATCATTGCCACCATTATAAAAAAAATAACCTATATTATGAGCCCTAAATACCTCTATTAATCTTTCATATTCACTTTGATCTTCTTCAAATTTTTTTAGTTTATATCTACAGGAACCAAATGCCCCGCCAGGCATCTCCATTAAATTTTTAATAGATGCTATAGACTCTTTCGAGGTATCAATAAGCTCTTCTCGCAAAGCCCCAATTATTCCATTTTTACCTGCATAAACTTTGCCAATTAGTTTTGGATATTTTTTGGCTGTAAGAATTAAAGATGCAGCTGTAGCATTGATTACAGAAGTTACTCCGCCAGATTGGGCATAAAAAGCATTTCTTTTCATTTATTAATTTATTTTATTTAAAATGTATTTTAGGCTATCGTATCAAAAAAAGTTCTTAATTAAATAAGTTTTATGAAAATACATATACTAGGAATTTGCGGAACCTTTATGGGGGGTCTTGCACAAATCCTAAAAGAATCTGGGCATGAGATCAGTGGATCTGATAAACAATTTTACCCGCCAATGTCAGATCATTTAAAAGCCTTGGATATAAATACCTATGAGGGCTATTTTATTCAAGATATGCCAGATGCCGACCTTTATGTCATAGGAAATGCTTTATCTAGAGGCAATGAATGTGTTGAACATATTCTTGATAATAAGCTACCTTATAAATCTGGACCTGAAATGCTTGGAGAAGTATTAGAAGATAGAGAAGTTATTGCAGTATCAGGAACTCATGGTAAAACCTCAACGGCATATATGATATGTCACATCTTAATTTCTCAAGGTATAGACATTGGGTTTTTAGTGGGCGGAATAAGCAATATGATTGATGGATCTGCTAGGCTAGGAAATGATAAGTTATTTGTAATAGAGGCAGATGAATATGACTCAGCATTCTTTGATAAACGCTCAAAATTTATTCATTATTCTCCAAATACACTCGTGATAAACAATATAGAGTTTGATCATGCTGATATATTTAATGATTTAGATGATATCCAAAGACAATTCCATCATTTAGTAAAAATTATTCCTGGGAATGGCAATATTGTTTATTTTAAGGATGATAAAAATACTGAAGATCTATTAGAGAAAGGAAGCTGGTCATCATTAGTTCCAATTGGTGCAGACGAAACATATCAAATAGATTTATCTAACAAACAGATTATTTTATCTGGAGATAGTTATTCTTTAGAAGGGTTTGTTCTGTTTGGTTCTCATAATATTAAAAATATAACAGCAGCTATTACTGCAACGCATATAAATGGTATTGAGATAAAAGATTCAATTAGTGCGCTTAAGGATTTTGAAGGGGTTAAAAGAAGATTGGAGATTAAATATAAAGATTCTTCAACTATTATCATTGATGATTTCGCTCATCACCCAACTGCAATTAAATACGCAATAGATGCCGTTAAAGATAAATTTAAAAATAGATCCATAATGGGGTTCATTGAATTGGGCTCTAATACTATGATAGAAGGCGTACATGGAGATGAAGTTTTTAAAGCTGCAGCTGATCTTGATGAGTCAATATGGCTTGATAAAAAAGAAGTCTTAAAGGATAGATGCAAGAATTCTTCTGATTCAGAGACCCAATGCTTGGATTTAATTAAGGATAAGATCGATTATTACGATATCCTTTTGATTATGACTAATAAAAATAGTAAAAGACTATGGGAGCCCATAATTGAGCATATTAAAGGAAAATAAAATTCCTGTTTTTCCTCTTGGAATTGTAGTTCTTCCTGGCACCATCCAATCGCTTCAGATATTTGAGCCAAGATATATAGATATGGTCAAAAATTGCATGATAGGTTCATCTGGATTTGTAATTACCCTGCAAAGCAAATCAAATGATGATATTGATTTTGGGATTGTTAAAAGAGGCGCATATGTTGAAATAATAGATTTCAACAATAACCCAAATGGCCTTTTAAGCATAACCGTTAAAGCAGTTAATAGAGTGTCTATAAAAAACATAGTTCAACAGAAAAATGGGCTGCATATTGCAGATATAAAACCTTTGGTAGACCCAGTTGTTGATGATCAGGCACTTATTGCTAAGCATCCAGAATTAATAAATATTCTTATTCAATTAAGAGATCATCCAAGGATAAAAAAATTACCCATAGAAATAGATCTAACTTCAGCTGATTCTGTTGCTTATCATTTAAGCAGCTTAATCCCATTAACTTCACAAGAGAAACAAAGCATTTTAGAGGCTTTTGATGCATCTCAAAGAATGAATATCTTATCTAGATTAATAACAAAATTATCAGAAAAATAGTCTTATTAGACTTTTAAAGAAGGTTTATTATTTCTTTTGCGGATCCAGTTTAAGGCAGCAAGAATAGCTGGATATGAAACTATTCTTCTCTCTATAATAAATTTACCAGGATAATCAAGAAATAAGAATCCAGTTACGATTGTTAATAAACCTTGACCAGGCAGAACAAGCATCATAATTCCACCCATTACCAATAAAATACCAATAATATTTTTAATCACCAATACTGCTAGCCTTAGAATTGGGACTTTTGACTTCCAAAGCGTTGGAGTTCGTTTTGAAGGAAGAAAATAATCTTCAGGTATTATTGATACCAAATAACTAACCCCTAAAATACTAAAACAAAATATGAATACAGACGAACCCCCAAGCCATGCTAATATTTCAGGGTGCTCTTTGAACCATTCAACGAGACTTGCTAGGCTTAATTCCATTTTAATTTATCTTTTTAACATATAATGTTTTAGTATATCTTATGACTTTATTTTGTAACTTAATTATAGATTTTCATTAACAATATAAGAAATTTTGCCTAAATTAGATTTAAAAAATATATGCCTTTCAGCATTAGAAGAAAATAAAGCTGAAGATGTATTAGCGCTTGATGTTAATAATATTTCAACGTTTGCCGATTCAATAATAATCGCTTCTGCTAACTCTAATAGGCATGCAAAATCTATTTCTGAGAAGGTTATAGAAAGCATTAAAAGGAATAAAGAGACTCTGCTTGGAACAGAGGGTCACAGTGAGTCTGGATGGATTTTAATAGATTGCGGCAATGTAGTTATTAATATAATGAAAAAAGATACAAGAGAATTCTATGATCTAGAAGGCCTTTGGGGAGAAAAGACTCTTACACAGAAATCTAACTAATGAAATGCAATATTATTAGCATTGGCCACAAACCGACAAACTGGGAATCAGAGGGTATAAAATATTACGTCAAACAATTGCCCAAGAATTGTTTGATTAATTTTATAGATATCAAAGGCAAACAACATCCAAAGATGAAAAAGGATGAAGTGTTAAAATTAGAAAAGGAACTTATTTTAGATAAATTAGATCCTGCAAATAAAATAATAGTATGCGACATTTCAGGAAAGAAACTTTCATCTATTAATTTAAGCAGAATGATTCAGAAGAGTTTAAACATCAATGAAGATATTGCATTCATTATAGGTGGTTCATATGGTCTATCAGAGGAAATAGTTAAGAAAGCTAACTTTATATTATCAGTATCAGATTTAACATTCCCACATAGACTTTTTAAAATGATGTTAATTGAACAAATATACCGCTCTTTTTCAATAATAAATAATATGCCTTATCATAAATGATCGATCTCCAAGAAAGATTTATAGAAAGAAGAAGTTTTATATATAGGCTCTTTTTAATATATTTTCTTTTTGGAACATTTCTTTTATTGATTCTGTACCAGATTTTTCAACTCCAGATTTCCAATTATTCTGAATATGAAATAGCTGCATTAGAGAATAAGACTCATGAAATGAATATTCAGCCTATTAGAGGCCTTATATATGATAGAAATGGAGAAGTGTTAGTTAAAAATGTACCAACCTTTAATCTAATTTCCATACCCAATAAGGTCAATGACCCCAATTCTTTCATAGATGATATTAGAAATTTTATTGATATCACTTTAGAAGAAGAAGCTATTTTTTACGAAAAATTTAAAAGCAAAGCAAGATATAATCGAGAGCTTGTTATAAAAAGGAACCTTAACGAACAACAAATTGCTAGCTTTGAAGTTCGTAAGCATAATTATCCTAGTTTATTTGTTGAGAAAAGATATAGTCGATATACAGATTATCCTTCCATCCTATCTCATGCACTTGGTTATATAGGAGCACCTTCAGACGCAGAGCTATCAAAAATTCTTTCAGAAGCACTGCACCCAAGACAAGAAACAATATTTAGCTACGGTAATGGATTTATATCCGGCAAAACAGGTATTGAGAAAACTTTTGATAATGAGCTTAGAGGAAAATTTGGTGAAAAAGTTTATGAGGTTGATGCCAGAGGAAGACTATTAAAAGAAATAAGTATAAAAAATCCAGAGGAGGGAAAGAGTATCTTTACTTCATTAGATCTTGGTTCTCATATTGCAGCAAATAAAGCCCTTAATGGAAGAATGGGGGCAGTGGTTGCTATCGAAATAGAAACTGGAGAAATAGTTACCTTATTTAGCTCTCCTTCATTCTCAATAAATGATTTATCTAATGGCATTTCAAGAGATAAATTTAATATATTAATTAATAGTCCTCAAAAACCATTTTTTAATAGAGCTTTAAAAGGTAGATATCCGCCTGCATCAACTATTAAACCAGCTATTGGCATATTTGGCTTAGAAAATAAGCTTATTGATTGGAATTTTTCAATTGAGGATCCAGGCTTCTTTACCTTGCCTGAAGATGGCAGGATATATAGAGGATGGAAAAAAGGAGGACATGGAAAAGTTAATCTGAACAAAGCTATTGTTGTTAGCTCAAATACTTATTTTTTCTCTTTAGCTTATAGATCGGATATCAATAAATTAGGGGACCACTTCTCCCAATTAGGCTTTGGAAGTAAAGTTTGTATAGATTGTTTTGATGAAGATCCTGGTTTAATTCCAACTCCAGAATGGAAAAGAAATAAATTAAATTCAGGTTGGTCTCTTGGAGATACTGTAAATTTAGGTGTGGGGCAGGGATATATGGTTGCAACACCTATCCAATTAGCATATTACAGCGGCATGATTGCTAATAAAGGTTTTATTAATAAATTATCTTTAATTCAAAATCAAGAAGACAGTTTTTCAGAATTAATTGATTTAGACAATTTCAAAGAATTAGACTGGAACAAGCTTCATAGAGCAATGACCGATGTTATTGATTCTCCTGCCGGAACTTCAAGAAGATTACAGGATCTAAAGTCTTTTAAAGTTGCTGCAAAATCTGGAACCGCTGAACTGGTTAGTCTTGATAGTAAAGAGGATTACCTATTAATTAGAGAGAATGAAGAGCAAAGGGATCATGCGATAATGATAGCCTTTGGCCCAATGCCATCTCCAAAATATGCAGTTAGCGTAGTTATTGAGAATGGAGAGAGCGGCGGAGCTGTTGCGGGGCCTGTCGCCATAGAAGTGTTAAAGGAATTAATAGAACAATGAGATTATTGAAGTTTAAGCGTTTTAATTTTTTTTATGACCCTTATTTATTAATATCAATCATTTTCTTATCTTTAATAGGCTTAATAATTCTCTATAGTGCTTCTCAAGAAAGTTCAGCAATTATTATTAAACAATCTATTTTTGTATTTTTTGGAATTATCTTAATGATAATAGTTAGCCAGCCAGATCCAGCATTCTATAAAAATTTATCCGGATTATTCCTTATTTTTTCAGCTTTTCTGATGCTGCTTACAATCTTCTTTGGATCAGAGGTTAATGGAGCTAAGCGTTGGCTTGATTTTGGTTTCTTCACACTTCAACCATCAGAGCTTATAAAGATAGCACTACCTATATTTCTCGCATCTTATCTCTATGACAAACCCTTGCCAATTAATTTAAAAGATACATTTTTTTCAATTCTAATAATATCTATATCTTTCTTTTTGATTGTATTCCAGCCTGATTTAGGAACCAGTATTGTTGTTTTATTAGCTGGATTTTATGTTTTGTTTCTCGCTGGTTTAAGTTGGAGGTTTATTGGCTCTTCATTTGCAATTTTCTTACTTTCAACGCCATTCTTATGGAATAATTTGCTTCAACCTTTCCAAAGGCAAAGGATAGCTACATTGTTTAATCCAGAAGCAGATCCATATGGAACAGCATGGAACATCACTCAATCCAAGATTGCAATTGGTTCAGGCGGAATATCTGGCAAAGGATATGGAGCAGGTTCGCAGTCTCATCTTGATTTTTTACCTGAGACTACGTCTGATTTTATTTTTGCTGTAATAGCTGAAGAGTTTGGTTTTCTTGGCGCGCTTGCCTTATTGTCAATTTATACTTTTATTCTTTTTAGATGCTTTTATTTATCTTTAAATGCAAGAGATAGATTTTGTAGATTAACAATAGGAGGATTGAGCTTAATTTTTGTGACTACGATCTTTGTTAATTTAGGAATGGTTGTAGGCATTCTTCCTGTAGTGGGTATGCCATTGCCCTTTATTAGTAGCGGCGGCACATCTTTACTATCATTCTATATAGCTTTTGGTATTATTATTTCTATGGCATCTCATAAGAAATTAATTCGACAATGAAATATTTTTTATCTTTATTTATTTTTTTTGCTCAAGTTAGCTTTGCAGATTACTCAAAACATCCCGCAGCTCAGGACATTATAGAATCTTTAGTAAATGACTATGGTTTTGAAAGAAGCTATGTGATTAGTATCCTTGAATCTGCTAGAAAACAGGAGAAGATTCTTGAGGCTATATCTTCACCAGCTGAGTTTACTTGGACGTGGGATAGATATAAAAAGCTTTTTATAGAAGATAAAAGAATTGCAAATGGCAAGAAATTTATTATAGATAATAATGAATTATTTAATCGAGTTGAGGAAGACTTTGGTGTCCCAAGGGAGATTATTGCTTCTATAATTGGAGTAGAAACCAGATACGGAAAAGTTAAAGGATCGTATCGGGTTATAGATAGCTTAACCACTCTAGGATTTGATTTTCCAAGAAGGTCTAAGTTCTTTAAAAATGAATTAGTAGAATTTTTCCGTCTTACACAAGAAAACAATTTAGATATTTCTTCCATTCAAGGCTCTTATGCAGGAGCCATGGGTTATGGCCAATTCATATCTTCAAGTTATAGAGCATATGCTATTGATTATGATAACGACGGTTCCGCGGATTTATTTAATTCAATACCAGATGCAGTAGGGAGTGTAGCAAATTATCTAAAAATTCATGGCTGGAAAAGAGATGGGTATATTGTAAAAGATATAGGTTTTAACAATGTCCGTAAGCCTTATAGAACTGATAATGAGTCAAAAAAATATATACCATTAAAGTTTACTGAGGGCAGTGATGAGCTATATACAGTTCAAGAAGGAGATTCTTTGTTGGAGATAGCTATATTAAATAAATTAACATTGGAAGAAATAATGTCATTAAATGCTATAAATGATGAAAATTTAATTAAAGTTGGAGAAAAAATTAAATTAAATAAGAAAAAAGATCTTTATTTTATTGGCGATGATAATTTTATAGCAATAACCAAATATAATATTAGTCACTTTTATGCTATGGCAGTTTATTATTTATCATTAGAGTTAAAATCATGAAAAAATTTCTTTCACTATTAATCCTTTCTCAAGTAATGTTTGTTCAGGGTCAGTCATTTGTACCAAATCCTCCTGAATTAGAATTAAAAAGTTATATTTTAATTGAACCAAATACTAATACAGTTATTGCTGAGTTTAATTCAGATGCTCAAATTGAACCTGCAAGCATGACAAAAGTAATGACAAGCTATGTTTTGGCAGACCAAATAGCAAATGACTTAATTGATCCGGCCGACACTGTATTAATTAGCAAGAAGGCTTGGAAGATGGAAGGTTCAAGAATGTTTATTGAAGCTGGAAAAAGGGTCTCAGTTCAAGATCTATTAAAAGGGATTATTATTCAATCTGGGAATGATGCCTCTGTAGCTTTGGCTGAGTATGCTGGCGGCACTGAAGATGGTTTTGTAGATCTTATGAATGCATATGCAGGATCTTTAGGTTTAAAAAATACTTTATTTCAAAATTCAACCGGTTTGCCAGATCCCAATCATTATACAAGCACAGAAGATCTAGCAACCCTAACAACTAATTTTATTAAAAGATTCCCTGACCAGTACTCGATATATAAAGAAAAACAATATACATACAATAATATTAAGCAGTTAAATAGAAATAGACTTTTGTGGAAAGATGACTC
>Ga0163111_10000974_pt1 | contig 17268 bp, 18 predicted proteins | sample CRUFie1St18metaG_FD_109645 | JGI IMG/M metagenome (GOLD analysis project Ga0163111, IMG submission 109645) | Marine microbial communities from the Costa Rica Dome - CRUD Field 142mm St18 metaG | ecosystem: Environmental > Aquatic > Marine > Oceanic > Photic zone | place: Costa Rica: the Eastern...
AGCACATCTATTGCGTCTACGAACGCTTAGTGCATTTAATGGTATTTTTTGAAGCTTTGTTCTTAAAATATTTATTTCATCTTCAGATATACTCTTGTCATTGAGCTTATCCTTGATTACTTTAATTTTTCCAAGGTATTTTTTATTGAGTCTTTCTCTTTTCTTTTCTCTTTCAATTATTGATAATTTAGCCATATTATTTAAATGGAAAGTTAAACTGTTTGAATAACTCCATTGCCTCCTCATTATTTTTTGCGCTAGTAGTGATGCATATATCTAGCCCTTTAATTTTATCTATTTTATCGAAATCAATTTCGGGAAATATAATATGCTCTTTTACACCGATTGTATAATTTCCTCTTCCATCAAACGATTTATCGCTATACCCTCTAAAATCACGTGTCCTTGGCAAAGATATTTTTACTAATTTTTCAAAAAAATCATACATCATTTGATTTCTTAGTGTAACTTTACATCCAATAGGCATGCCTTCCCTAAGTTTAAAATTAGCTATTGATTTCTTAGCATATGTAAGCACAGCCTTCTGGCCAGTTATAAGTGTTAATTCCTCTTGTGCTTTCTCTAAAATTTTCTTATCCGTTATGGCGGAGCCTAAACCCATATTGAGAGTAATTTTGATTAAACGGGGTGCTTCCATGTTAGATTTAAATTTAAATCTTTCCATAAGTGCAGGGACAACATTCTCACGGTAATATTCTTTATAAGTATTCATTATATATCTATTACCTCCCTATTAGATTTATAGATTCTAACTTTCTTACCTGATTCTAGTTTTTTAAAACCTATCCTGTCTCGTTTCTTTGTCACTGGATTGAATATCATAAGATTTGAGAGTTCTATAGGCATCTCTTTTTCTATAATTCCGCCTTCAATGCCTTTGTTAGGATTAGGCTTAGTATGTTTTTTTACCATATTTATCGCAGACACTAAACACTTATCGTTGTCTAATAATCTAATAATTTCCCCTTTTTTGCCTTTATCTTTACCTGCTATCACAATAACAGAGTCACCTTTTTTTATTCTATTCATTAAAGTACCTCCGGTGCTAGAGATATGATTTTCATAAATGTTAAATCTCTTAATTCTCGTGTAACTGGACCAAATATTCTTGTTCCTAAAGGTTCAAGTTTGTTATCTAATAGTACTACTGCATTACTATCAAATCTTATGAGTGATCCATCAGGTCTTCTTACTCCTTTTTTTGTTCTTACGATTACTGCGTTATAAACTTCGCCTTTTTTAACTTTAGCTTTTGGTATCGCGTCTTTAACTGCCACTTTGATAACATCACCAACAGATGCAAATTTTCTATGTGATCCGCCTAATACTTTTATACACATAACTTTTCTAGCGCCACTATTATCTGCTGATTTTAATATTGTTTGCATTTGTATCATTTGTAAAACCTTATTCCTCTGCCAAAGTCCATGTCTTAGTTTTTGATATTGGTCTGCATTGTTTGATTTTGATTATATCGCCAACGGAACATTTATTATTCTCATCGTGGACATGATATTTAGTAGATCTTTTAATGTATTTACCATTAACTGGATGTTTAACTAATCTTTCAACGCTTACAACTGCTGACTTATTCATAGCTGTCTTAATAACTTTAGCTGTAATTGCTTTTTTAATTTTATTTTCCATTTTTAATCTCTTTTAAAACAGTTTTTACTCTTGCAATACTTATTTTATTTTCTCTAAATAAGTGTGGCTTAGGGTTTAGTCCGGAACCTCTTTTTATTCTCAGTGAAAATCTTTCTTTCGATAGTTCATCTAAAACTTTTTGAAGTTCATTTTGATTTTTCTTTCTTAATTCTTCCATATTCATCATAATGCTGTCCTAGTTACAAAAGTTGTGAGTACAGGTAATTTTGCAGCAGCTAGCCTGAAAGCCTCTCTAGCAATCTCCTCAGATACTCCCTCCATCTCATATAGTACTTTTCCAGGCTGTACTTTTGAGACCCAGTATTCTACGTTTCCTTTTCCTTTACCCATTCTTACTTCAATTGGTTTTTTTGTGATTGGCACATCTGGAAAAATCCTAATCCATATCTTGCCACCACGTTTTATATATCTTGTCATAGCCCTTCTAGCAGCCTCTATTTGTCTAGCAGTTACCCGTCCTCTAGTTGTAGCCTTTAATCCGAAATTACCAAAGCTTACTTTGGCACCAGACGTAGCGAAACCTCTAAGTCTTCCTTTCTGCTGTTTTCTATATTTCGTTTTTTTTGGCTGTAACATTATTTATTTTTTTTAGTTGATTGTTTTTTGTTTTCTTCACTTATTTCGTCTTCACAGTATATCCACACTTTTACGCCTATTATTCCGTATGTAGTTAATGCTTCCGCAAAACCATAGTCTATAGCAGCGTCTAGAGTATGTAATGGTACTCTGCCTTCCCTATACCATTCGCTTCTGGCAATTTCAGCACCATTTAACCTTCCTGCAACATTAACTTTAATTCCTAGAGCTCCTAATCTCATCGTGTTAGTAACAGCTCTTTTCATTGCTCTTCTATACATAATTCTTCTTTCTAATTGCTGTGTAATTCCTTCTGCAACTAGTTGTGCATCTAATTCAGGTTTTTTGATTTCTTTAACATTTACTTTGACCAATGCTTTATCTACGTTTAGTATCAGCGATATTTTGCTTCTAAATTTCTCTATATCTTCTCCTTTTTTTCCTATTACAATTCCTGGTCGTGAAGTATGAATGTTTATTACAGCTTCTTTTGTAGGTCTTTCTATAACAATTTTACTTACGGAAGCATTTTTTAACTCTGAGTTTAAATATTCACGTATACGATAATCTTCTAATAGATAATTAGAATAATCTTTACTATTGGCATACCATTTTGATGAATAATCAGTCGATATACCTAATCTAAAACCTGTTGGATGTACTTTCTGCCCCATTATTTTTCCTCTTTATCACTTACAACAATAGTTATGTGACTTGTTCTCTTTAAAATTTGATTAACTCTTCCTCTTGCTCTTGGTCTATGTCTTTTACCATACGGACCTTCATCTACCAGAACGTTTTTTACAACTAGCTCATCTAAATCGCTAGAATTATTATGTTCAGCATTTGCAACAGCTGATTCTAAAGCTTTTAAGATCAGTTGGGAAGCTTTCTTGTTACTATAATTTAAAAATTCAAAAGCTTTGTTCACCGGTAAACCTCTAACTGCATTTGCAACCAGACGGCACTTTTGTGCTGAAATCTTTTGATATTTTAAAACAGCTTGAGTATTCATCGTTTATCCCTTTGCCTTCCTATCACCTGAATGTCCTTTAAATACTCTTGTAGGCGAAAATTCTCCTAATTTATGTCCAATCATATTTTCTGTTATATATACAGGAACATGTTGTTTACCATTATGCACGCCTATTGTCAGTCCAATCATGTCTGGAGAAATTACAGAACGTCTGGACCATGTTTTTATAGGTTTCTTATCATTTTCTTTCAATGCTTTATCAACTTTCACTTGTAAATGATGGTCAATAAATGGTCCTTTTTTTAATGATCTCGCCACATCTATTTCCTATTTTTGTTAACTCTTCTTCTTACTATTAATTTATCAGTTCTTTTATTTGATCTGGTTTTGTATCCTTTTGTTGGTGTGCCCCATGGTGAGACAGGATCACGCCCACCTGATGTTTTACCTTCTCCGCCACCATGTGGATGGTCTATAGGGTTCATCGCAACACCTCGAACAGTTGGTCTTACACCAAGCCATCTTTTTGCCCCCGCCTTACCGTGTTTTTGCAGGTTATATTCACTATTACCTACTTCGCCAATAGTTGCTCTACATGTTTTGAAAATTTTTCTTGTTTCTCCAGATTTTAGTCTTAACGTAGCGTAATCACCGTCTATAGCAACAATCTGAGCAACAGTGCCAGCACTTCTAGCTATCTGTGCTCCTTTACCTGGTTTCATTTCTATACAATGAACTTGTGTTCCTACAGGTATGTTAATCAAAGGTAAAGAATTGCCTATGTTGATTGATGATTGTTCGCCAGACATAATTTGATCGCCAGATTTTAAATTTTTAGGCGCTACGATGTATCTTCTTTCTCCATCAGCATATAAAAGCAAAGCAATATTTGCATTTCTATTAGGATCATATTCTAATCTTTCCACAATAGCTGGAATATTGTCTTTGTTGCGTTTGAAATCTATAATTCGGTATCTTTTCTTGTGACCTCCACCTATATGTCTTGTGGTAATTCTTCCTTGATTATTTCGTCCACCGCTTTTATTAAGTTTTGCAAGTAGGGGTTCATATGGCTGGCCCTTATAAAGATCCTTATTTGTTATCTTTACTCTGAATCTTCTTCCAGGTGATGTAGGTTTTGATTTTACAATTGTCATTTAGCAACCTCTTCTTCGCCATAATTAATATCAAAACCTTCTTGTAATCTAACATAGGCTTTTTTCCAATCTTTTCTTTTTCCAAAAGTACGCCCTATTCTTGTAAGCTTACCTTGAACATTCATAATCCTGACACTATGAACTTTCACATTAAACATCAGTTCAACTGCTCTTTTAATTTCAGGTTTAGTTGCATTTTTTAGAACTGAAAATACATGTTGGTTTTCTATATCTGCCTTCATAGTTGCTTTTTCAGATATTCTTGGACTCACAATAATATTAGCTAATCTTTCATTGTTCATAACGTAGTTGCCTTTTTTATGTGTTCTAAGATATTCTTATCAATGACTACATTATCGTGTTTCATGAGAATGTAAGGATTAATTTCTTTGTGATCAATAATAGTAATATCTTTTATATTGCGTAATGAGAAAAATGCATTTACATTTTCAATAGAAGTTATGAAAAGGGCATTAGTTATCTTAAGATCATTTATAAGTTTCTTGCCGAGTTTAGTTTTTTTGTCAGAAAAAGTCAGTTTATCAGATAGATGAAGTCTTTTTCTTTTTAGTAATTCATTAAATATACAGTTCAGCGCACCTTTATACATTTTTTTATTTATTTTTTTATTATATGTCTTTGGTTGGGCAGCAAAAGTTACACCACCTGTTCTCCATATTGGACTTCTTGTCGTTCCAGCTCGCGCTCTTCCTGAACCTTTTTGGGGTCTTGGTTTAGCGCCGCCACCACTTACGGCAGACCTATTCTTTTGAGCTTTTGTTCCACTTCTCTGATTAGCCATAAAATCAGTCGTAATCTGGTGAACAAGCACCTCATTAAATTCTTTTGTAAATATTTTCGCTAGTTCGCTACTCATGATTATTTATCTTCTTTTTCAGTAGTTAATTCTTCTTCAGCTTGGTCTTTAACATCAACTTCATTTGAGGGTTCATTTTTCGACTCTAAAGAATCCTTTTCTTTTAACTTTTGAGAAGTTTCTGAAGTATTTATTTCTTTGTATATTTCTTTAGGTGTGTATTTTTTTTGTGTTGGTTTGATTATTATTGTGCTTCCTTTGTGGCCAGGAACAGATCCTTTAACCAATATAATATTCTCCTCGGGAATTATTTTTACAATAGTTAAATTTTGGATTGTTCTCTGAACATTACCTAGCTGGCCTGGCATTTTTTTTCCTTTAAACACTCTTCCTGGGTCTTGACATTGCCCTGTGGAGCCGAGTGCTCTGTGTGATACTGAGTTTCCATGAGTAGCGTCTTGCATCTTAAAATTATGTCTCTTAACCCCTCCTTGAAAACCCTTGCCAAGTGACTTTCCAGTTATATCAACATGTTCTCCGGCTTTAAATCTATCTACTTTGATGTCGGCCCCTAAGGTCATATCTTCGCCTATTTCATTAACCCTGAACTCATGTTGCCCTTTTGCAGGTGATACAGTTGATTTTTTATAATGACCTAATTGTGCTTTGTTGAGCCTACTTTCTTTTTGGCTTCCATATGCAACTTGTATAGCTGAGTAACCATCGCGTTCTTTTGTTTTAATTTGAGATATTCTATTAGAATTAATATTGATAACTGTTACAGGAATTGATGTGCCTGATTCATCAAACACCCTGGTCATACCTGTTTTTACCCCTACTAGGCCTAAACTCATTTTCTTGTCCTCAAAATGAAAAAGTTAGTTAATTAAATTTAATTCAAAAGTGCTGAATCTTACCATAAAATTCAGTATTGTTACACTTTTTTAGGGATTTTTTGGGTTAAATTAGCTTAATTCTATTTGAACGTCAACACCAGCTGCCAGATCAAGTTTCATTAGTGCATCTACTGTTTTATCTGATGGCTCTATGATATCCATAAGGCGTTTATGGGTACGTATTTCATACTGGTCTCTTGCATCTTTATCAACATGAGGTGAGACAAGTACGGTGTATCTCTCTATTTTTGTTGGTAAAGGGATTGGGCCAATAACTCTTGCTCCGGTTCTTTTTGCCGTTTCAAGAATTTCTTTTGATGAAATATCTATTAATTTATGGTCAAAAGTCTTAAGACGTATTCTTATGTTCTGAGTATTTTTCTTCTTCTTTGCAACCATTTTTATGAAGCCTTCTGAATTAATTCTTCAGCAATGTTGCTTGGTATTTCAGCGTATTTTTCAAATTCCATAGTATAAGTAGCTCTTCCCTGCGTCATGGATCGTAAATCTGTAGCGTAACCAAACATTTCTGATAGTGGAACTTCAGCTTTAATTACATTTCCCACTACGGTTTCTTCCATGCCTTGTATTATTCCACGTCTTCTATTTAAATCCCCAGTAACATCTCCAAGATAATCTCCCGGTGTTACAGCCTCTACTTTCATAACAGGTTCTAAAAGAACAGGTTTTGCTTTTTTTGCGCCTTCTTTAAATGCTTGAGAGCCTGCTACTTTAAATGCCACCTCACTTGAATCTACATCATGGAATGATCCATCATATAGTGTAACTTTGACATCAACAACTGGGTATCCTCCTATAACGCCGTTTTCCATTTGCTCCGTTACTCCTTTATCAACAGGTCCTATAAATTCTCTTGGTATTGCTCCCCCAACTATTTCGTTAACAAACTCGTATCCTTTACCGGGTTCTTGCGGTTCAATTTTTAGCCAAACATGTCCATATTGCCCTTTACCCCCGCTTTGTTTGATATATTTTGCCTCTTGCTCAACTGTAGCTCTAATGGTTTCTCTATATGCTACTTGTGGCTTACCAATATTGGCCTCTACATTGAATTCTCTTTTCATTCTATCAACAATGATATCTAGGTGAAGTTCACCCATTCCTGAAATAATTGTTTGATTTGATTCTTCATCAGTTGCTACTTTAAATGATGGATCTTCTTGTGCTAATTTACCTAGGGCGAGTCCCATTTTTTCTTGATCATCTTTTGTTTTAGGTTCAACGGCAATCGATATGACCGGTTCTGGGAACTCCATCCTTTCAAGAGTAATGATAGATGATGGATCACACAAAGTATCTCCAGTTGTAACTTGCTTTAATCCTACCGCAGCCGCAATGTCTCCAGCTCTGACTTCTTTTATCTCATCACGTGAGTTTGAGTGCATTTGCAATATTCTTCCAATACGTTCTTTTTTCTGGGTCACAGCATTATAAACAGTGTCTCCGGACTTTAGAACGCCAGAATAAACTCTAAAAAATACAAGAGTTCCGACAAATGGGTCTGTAGCTATTTTAAAAGCTAATGCTGAAAAAGGCTCGTCATCTGAAGATTCTCTCTTAGCTTCTGATTCATCTTTATCATCTAATATCCCTTTAATAGCTGGAACATCTAAAGGTGATGGCATAAAGTCAATAACTGCATCCAACATCGCCTGAACACCTTTGTTCTTAAATGCTGTGCCGCATGTTACTAGGACTATTTCATTTGATAAAGTTTGTAACCTTAGACCTTCTACGATTTGTTCTCTTGTAAGTTCGCCAGAATTTAGGTATGCATCCATTAATTCTTCATTAGCCTCAGCAGCTGTCTCTATAACTTGCTCACGAAGCTCATCAACTTTAGATTTAAGTTCTTCTGGAATATCGACTTCATCAAATTTCATGCCTCGACTCTCTTCATCCCAGATGATTGCTTTCATATCAATCAAATTCACAACACCTTTGAAATTGTCTTCAGCACCAATAGGTACTTGCAATGGAACTGGTTTCGAACCCAATCTTGTTTTAATTTGATCAACTACTCTAAAAAAATCAGCTCCAGCTCTATCCATCTTGTTGACGAATGCCATTCTAGGAACACTATATTTATTTGCCTGCCTCCATACAGTTTCTGATTGTGGCTCTACACCTCCTACAGCACAAAAAACAGATACAGCGCCATCTAAAACTCTTAAAGATCTTTCCACTTCAATTGTAAAATCAACGTGTCCCGGTGTGTCAATAATATTTATTCTATGTTGATCATATTGATCTGTACTTCCACTCCAAAAACATGTTGTCGCTGCAGACGTAATTGTTATACCTCTTTCTTGTTCTTGCTCCATCCAATCCATTGTGGCTGCACCATCATGAACTTCACCGATTTTATGAGATACTCCTGTATAATAGAGTATTCTCTCTGTGGTTGTTGTTTTACCAGCATCGATATGAGCCATAATTCCAATATTTCTGTATTTTGATAATTCTGTTTCTCTAGCCATTGATTACCACCTGTAGTGAGCAAATGCTTTATTTGCTTCAGCCATTTTATGAGTGTCTTCTCTTTTTTTGACAGCTGATCCCTTATTTGCAATAGCATCAGTTATTTCAGATGCCAATTTCTCTTTCATTGATTTTTCATTCCTTTTACTTGCGGCTTCGATTATCCACTTCATAGCTAAAGATATTTTTCTTTTAGAATTAACCTCAATAGGCACTTGGTAATTAGATCCGCCTACTCGTCTAGATTTTACTTCCACACTTGGTCCAACATTTTGGAGTGCTTTCTCTAAAACTGTCAGCGGTTCCTCTTTAGTTTTCTTTGACGAAATAGATAGTGCATTGTAAACAATTTTTTCAGCTGTTCTTTTTTTCCCATCCTGCATTATCATATTTGTTAAACGAGTAACGTTTGTACTCTTGTAAATAGGATCTGGTATGATTTTCTTTTTTGGTATGTCTCTTTTTCTTGGCATTTTTTAACTCTTAGGTCTTTTTGTTCCATATTTAGATCTGCCTTGCTTTCTATTTTCAACACCTTGAGTGTCTAAACTGCCTCGAACGATATGATAGCGAACTCCAGGTAAATCTTTAACCCTTCCGCCTCGTATAACGACTACTGAGTGTTCTTGAAGGTTATGACCTTCTCCACCAATGTACGAAGTAACTTCTTGTCCATTTGTAAGTCTTACTCTTGCAACCTTTCTTAATGCTGAATTAGGTTTTTTTGGTGTTGTTGTGTATACACGTGTGCAAACTCCTCGTCTTTGAGGACATGCTTCTAAGGCAGGAACGGTAGATTTAAGAATCTTTGTTTTCCTTGGTTTTCGAACTAATTGGTTAATAGTTGTCATATATTTTCTCTTTAAGTATGCGAAATTCTATTGGTACAGCTAGTTTGTGTCAAGAATTGTTTAACTATATATGCAAAAAACATAATATTATTCTTTAAAAAGATCTTCGGCCGAAATTTCAGAGGATTTCTCAGGTAAGATATTTATTTCGCTTGCTATTTCCTTCTCTAGCATGTCTTCAAATGATTCAATCTCATCCTCTTGCCCCGTGAGTCCTGTGCCGCAAGGTAATAATCTACCAACGACGACATTTTCTTTTAGGCCTCTTAGTCTATCTTTTCTGCCATTAACTGCTGCATCAGTTAGAACTCTAGTTGTTTCTTGAAATGATGCTGCAGATATAAATGATTCTGTAACTAATGATGCTTTAGTTATTCCTAACAATAAAGGTCTAAATGTCGGCAACAACGTATCTGGATTTTTTGATTTAAGATCATCGATCATTTCAAGTAATTGCGTTTTTTCCATTTGTTCTCCTGCCATTAATGTGGTCTCACCAGTTGTCACAATTTCAACTTTTCGTAACATTTGTCTAAGAATAACTTCTATATGTTTGTCATTTATTGCAACACCTTGGAGTCTGTAAACATCTTGAACTTCTTTTACTAGATGTTCAGCCAGGTCAGTTACACCTCGGTACGCGAGAATATCATGTGGGTCTAATTCTCCATCTGAAATAATTTCTCCTTGTGTAACGCTAGCACCTTCAAATACATTTAACAGTTTTGTTTTATTAAGCATCTGAACATGTTCATCACCATTGCTATCAGTAATAATTAATCTTCTTTTACCCTTTGTTTCTTTGCCAAACGAAACTACACCTGTTTTCTCAGCAAGTTCAGCCTTATCCTTTGGTTCTCTAGCTTCAAATAAATCAGCCACCCTAGGTAAGCCTCCTGTGATATCTCTTGTGCCAGATGTTTCTCTTGGAGTTCTAGCAATTACATCTCCAACTCCTACTTTGCTTCCAGCTGTTAGGTTTACAGTTGAGTTTGAAGGTAAAAGAAAATGTGCTGGAAGTTTAGAATTTGTAATCAATAAATCTTTTCCTTTTGCATCAACTAACTTAATCATTGGTTTGAGATTTTTATCAAATGACACACTGCTAGCATCTTTTACTTTAATTGATGTGATTCCTGTAAGTTCATCTACTATGTTTTCGACACTAATACCCTCTTCAAAATCTTCGAATTCTATTATTCCAGCAGTTTCAGTTATGATAGGTGTTGTATGAGGATCCCATGTAACAATATTTTGTCCTCTCTCAACAACTTTACCATCTTCAGCTTTTATTATAGCTCCGTAAGGAATTTTGTATCTTTCTTTTTCCCTTCCACTATCATCTAAAACACCTAGCTCTCCGGATCTAGACACAGTAACGATTTCTTTTTGGCTATTGATAACAGTCTTTAAATTATGATATCTAGTAGTTCCAGAGTTCTTGACTTCGATGCTATTTGCAGCAACTGCTCTTGATGCTGCCCCACCAATATGAAATGTCCTCATTGTTAACTGAGTACCTGGTTCACCTATCGATTGTGCTGCTACAACTCCAACTGCTTCACCTTTACTAACTTCTCTACCTTTTGCTAAGTCCCTTCCATAACACTTCGCGCATACTCCATGTCTAATATCACATGTAATAACTGATCTAACCCATATTTCATCTATTGCATTTTGTTCTAATAATGAAACATTGTTTTCGTCAAGTAATGTGCCTTGCGGTAGGATGGATTCACCAGTTTTTGGATTCACTAATTCATTTAACAATGTTCTTCCTAATACTCTCTCGTTAAGAGGTTCTACAATATCTCCACCTTCGATAAGTGGTTTCATAAGTATTCCATTATCTGTTCCACAATCGTCATCTGTGACAACCAAATCTTGCGCGACATCTACGAGTCTTCTTGTTAAATAACCTGAATTTGCAGTTTTTAAAGCTGTGTCTGCAAGACCTTTTCTTGCTCCATGTGTTGAAATAAAGTACTGCATTACATCCAATCCTTCTCTGAAATTTGCAGTAATAGGAGTCTCAATAATTGAACCATCAGGTTTCGCCATAAGACCTCGCATACCAGATAATTGTCTAATTTGCGCAGCTGAACCTCTTGCACCAGAATCTGCCATCATATAGATGGAGTTGAAAGATTTATGTTCAATCTTTTCACCAGAAGCTGTTTTTGTGACTTCAGTTCCCAATTGTTTCATCATAGCCTGAGAGACTTGATCGTTCGTATGTGACCAAATATCAACAACTTTGTTATAACGCTCACCAGCAGTGAGCAAACCTGAATTATATTGTTTCTCAATCTCTTTAACTTCTTTCTCTGCTTTTGATGTAATAGTAATTTTTTCTTTTGGAATTACCATATCATCTACTCCAATAGAAACACCTGCGAGTGTAGAATATTTGAATCCCATGTTTTTTATTTTGTCAGCAAAAAGAACTGTTTCTTTCAGACCAGCAAGCCTGTATGAGACATCAAATAATCTTGAGATTGCTTTTTTATTTAAATCTTGATTAATAAAGGAATAAGGAATATTTTTTGGAAGAATTTCTGAAATTAATGCTCTTCCTGTAGTAGTTTCCATAATTTTTGTTTTCACTATTAATTCGTCATTTTTTAATTCTGTAACTTTCATTCTCACTTTTATTCTTGCATGCATATCAATTAATTTAGATTGATAAGCTTTGGAGACTTCATCAACATCACTAAATATCATACCTTCACCCAAAGAATTTGGTTTTTCTCTAGACATATAATATATTCCTAAAACCATGTCTTGAGATGGAACTATGACTGGACTTCCGTTTGAAGGTGATAAAATATTATTACTTGCCATCATGAGAACACGTGCTTCAGTCTGTGCCTCGACCGATAAGGGAACATGGACAGCCATTTGATCTCCATCAAAATCAGCATTAAATGCAGCACATACTAATGGATGAAGTTGTATCGCTTTACCTTCAATAAGAACCGGTTCAAACGCCTGAATTCCTAAACGATGAAGTGTTGGAGCTCGGTTTAGCATTACAGGATATTCTTTTATAATTTCTTCTAATATATCCCAGACCTCTTCACCCTCTTTTTCTACAACTTTTTTTGCTGATTTAATAGTTGTTGTAATGCCTCTCAATTGAAGCTTTCCAAATATATGTGGTTTAAATAATTCTAATGCCATTTTTTTTGGTAATCCACATTGATGTAATCTTAATGTAGGACCAACAACAATTACGGATCTACCAGAGTAATCAACTCTTTTTCCAAGAAGGTTCTGTCTAAATCTTCCACCCTTACCTTTAATCATATCTGCTAATGATTTTAGTGGTCTTTTGTTTGTACCAGTAATAGCTCTTCCTCTTCGACCATTATCGAGAAGTGCGTCCACAGATTCTTGTAGCATTCTTTTTTCATTTCTTACGATAATGTCAGGAGCTTTAAGTTCTAAAAGTCTTTTTAGTCTGTTATTTCTATTTATTACCCTTCTGTATAAATCGTTTAAATCAGAGGTAGCGAATCTTCCGCCTTCAAGTGGAACTAATGGCCTTAAATCAGGAGGTAATATAGGCAATACATCAAGTATCATCCACTCAGGTTTATTGCCTGAGTTAATAAACGACTCTATTAATTTAAGTCGTTTAATATTTCGTTTATTCTTTGCTTGGGATTTTGTGACTTTTATCTCTTCAGCTAAATCTTCATAAGTTTTTTCTAAATCTATCTCTTGTAATAGTTCTTTTATAGCCTCGGCACCCATTCCTACCTTAATTTCATTACCATATTCTTCTATTGCTTGATTATACATTTCTTCATTTAATAAACTTCCTTTTTCATATGGTGTTAAACCTCCATCAATAACAATGAATGCCTCAAAATACAGTACTTTTTCGATTTGTCTCAAAGTCATGTCCATCATCAAGCCTATCCTTGATGGAAGTGATCTTAAAAACCATATGTGAGCTACAGGTGCTGCAAGTTCTATATGACCCATTCTGTCTCTACGTACTTTTGAGAGAGTTACTTCTACTCCACATTTTTCACATACTACTCCCCTGTGCTTGAGTCTTTTATATTTTCCACACAAGCATTCATAGTCTTTTACTGGACCAAATATTTTTGCACAAAATAAGCCGTCTCTCTCAGGCTTAAAAGTTCTATAGTTAATAGTCTCAGGTTTTTTAACCTCACCATAGGACCATGACCTAATCAAGTCAGGCGATGCTAAAGAAATTTTAATATGATCAAATTTCTTGTCATTATTATTTTTTTGAAACATATTTAAAATTTCTTGCATAGTTTTTCCTAGTTAGTTTTATTTTCTGTATCCATATCTATATTGATACTTAATGATCTAATTTCTTTAAGTAATACATTAAATGATTCGGGTACATGTGCGTCTGTTGTATAATCACCGTCAACAATATTCTTGTATACTTTGTTGCGACCTGAAATATCATCAGATTTAACAGTAAGCACTTCTTGAAGAACATTAGTAGCACCATAAGCTTGTAAAGCCCAAACTTCCATCTCTCCAAATCTTTGTCCTCCAAATTGGGCTTTACCACCAAGTGGTTGCTGAGTAACTAGGCTATATGGTCCTGTTGATCGCGCATGCATTTTATCGTCAACCAAGTGGTTTAATTTTATAATATACATATATCCAATTGTTACTGGCCTTTCAAATTGTTCGCCTGTTCTTCCATCAAACAAAATAGATTGCCCACTAGTTGGTAGCTCTGCCAACTCTAACATTTTTTTAATTTCCTCTTCAGAAGCTCCATCGAAAACTGGGGTTGCCATAGGAACTCCATTCTTTAAATTATTAGCTAATGTTATTATTTCTTCATCGGAAAATTTATCTATGGAATATTTAGTAAATCCAGGACATTCCTTATATACCTTTGTTATGAATTGTTTTAATTTCTTAACTTCCTGCTGTTCTTTAAGCATATTATTTATCTTATCTCCTATACCATGAGCAGCCCATCCAAGATGAGTCTCTAACACTTGTCCGACATTCATCCTTGATGGCACACCAAGTGGGTTCAGCACGATATCAACTGGGGTTCCGTCTTCTCTATGAGGCATGTCTTCAACAGGAACAATTTGTGAAATTACACCTTTATTACCATGACGCCCAGCCATCTTGTCCCCGGGTTGAAGTGTCCTTTTTACAGCAAGATAAACTTTTATTTTCTTTTGTACCCCTGGTCCTAAATCATCTGGCATTGTAATTTTTTTCGTAATTTTCTCTAAGTCCTGATTAAACTTACTTTGCAAGTCATCTATACTGTTTGCTAAGTTAGAAAGCGAAATATTGGTTTTTTCAACCTTTGTTTGTATTTTGAATAGGTCCTCATTGCTGATAGATTCTATTACTGTGTTTGTTAGTTTAGTCTCAGCTTTGAGGTTTAAAACTGATTTTGAAAGAGTTTTATTTTGAATAAGTTTTCTTGCTCTAATGTAAACAGTTTCCTGGTTGATTCTAAGTTCATCCACCAAATTCTTTTTAATCTCTTCAATTTGATATTCTTCTATTTCTTTAGCTCTCTTATCTTTATCTATGCCCTCTCTTGTGAACACCCGCACATCTATAACTGTTCCATCCATACCGGATGGCACTTTTAAAGATGAGTCTTTTACGTCAGACGCTTTTTCACCGAATATAGCTCTCAACAATTTTTCCTCTGGCGTAAGTTGTGTTTCGCCTTTTGGTGTTACTTTACCAACTAAGATATCGCCTGATTTTACTTCGGCACCAACATATACAATACCTGATGTATCAAGTTTATTGAGTAAACTCTCACTCACGTTTGGTATGTCAGAAGTAATTTCCTCAGATCCTAGTTTAGTGTCACGAGCAACACATTCTAATTCTTCAATATGAATAGATGTAAATCTATCTTCTCTTACAACCTTTTCAGACACTAAGATCGAGTCTTCAAAGTTATAACCATTCCATGGCATAAAAGCTATTAATAGATTTTGTCCCAGTGCAAGCTCTCCTAAATCTGTGGACGGTCCATCAGCAATAGCATCGCCAGTGACAACTCTATCCCCAGGTTTGACAAGGGGTCTTTGGTTTATACATGTATTTTGGTTTGTTCGTGTGTATTTTGTCAAAGGATAAATATCAACACCTGTGTCATTGTCTTTATCAACATATTTTTCATCAACATTAACAATTATTCTTGATGCATCTACATAGTCGACGACACCATCTCTTTTTACCTTTACTGATGCACCAGAATCAACAGCAACAGTTTTTTCCATTCCTGTACCAACCAATGGTTTGTCAGGTTTAAGTAATGGGACTGCTTGACGTTGCATATTTGACCCCATTAAAGCTCTATTAGCATCGTCATGTTCTAAAAATGGAATTAATGCCGCAGCTACAGATACAACCTGTCTAGGTGATACATCCATTAGTTCAACTTTATCTGGTGATGAAATTGTAAATTCGTTATTAAACCTGCAGGAAATTAAATCACCTTGAATATTACCTTTCGTATCAAGAGAGGTATTCGCTTGAGCAATTGTATATTTACTCTCCTCGATAGCTGATAGCCATTTAATCTCATCTCTGACTTTATTCTTAGTTACAACCCTATATGGTGTCTCTAAAAATCCATATGAATTTGTTCTAGAATATGTTGCTAATGAATTTATTAGTCCGATATTTGGTCCTTCTGGAGTTTCAATTGGGCATACTCTTCCATAATGAGTTGGATGGACATCTCTTACTTCAAATCCTGCTCTTTCTCTTGTTAACCCACCGGGCCCGAGAGCAGATATTCTTCTTTTGTGAGTAATTTCTGCTAGTGGATTATTTTGATCCATGAACTGAGATAACTGACTTGTCCCAAAAAATTCTTTGAGCGTAGCAGTTATAGGTTTGGAGTTAACAATGTCTTTAGGTTGGAGTTTTTCAGCTAGCTCCATTGTGGTCATTCTCTCTTTGACTGCTTTCTCAACTCTAACTAAGCCCACTCTAAAAACATTTTCTACCATTTCACCAACACACTTGACTCTTCTGTTTCCTAGATGATCTATATCATCAACGGAGTCAGAGCCATTTCTAATATTAATGAGAGTTTTCAGAACATCCAAGATATCATCATTAGATAATGTGGTTTCGCCTTCCATATTCTTGCGACCTACACGTGAATTAAATTTCATTCTTCCAACATCGGATAAATCATAACGATCGCTTGATTGAAATAGGTTACTAAATAATTGACTTGATGCATCCGCAGTTGGCGGTTCACCTGGTCTCATCATTCTATAAATCTCAATCAGTGCAGAATTCTGGTCATGTGTTGGATCAATATCTAATGTGTTACAAATAAAGGCTCCTCTATCAAGATCATTTGTATGAAGTATAGTAAAGTTAGAAATACCAAGCTCATGAATTAATGCTATTGTATCTGCATCAATTTGTTGATTACACGATAAGATATTAATTTCAACTTTTTTAGTATTAATAAGTTTTTCCTTTATATTTTTATCTATTTTTTGATTAGCCTCACAGACTAATTCACCAGTTTCAGAATCTATAATTTGTTCAGATGAAACCATGTCAATTTTTACATCTGACCCTTTTATATTCATTGAGACATCTTCGGCTATGCGCTTACCTAAAAGAAAATCATCAGGGACTTGGAAGTTTTTCATTTTACTTTTTTTGGCAGCATCAATTTGCCTTACTGTAATACGCTTTCCTTTTCCTACAATTAACTTTTTCTTATGGTAGATATCAAAAGATGCGATACTTCCCTTTAAATCCTCTATATTTTGATCGA